>Ga0056114_1000443_pt1 | contig 14323 bp, 10 predicted proteins | sample WorMetHERISLAND1_FD_77005 | JGI IMG/M metagenome (GOLD analysis project Ga0056114, IMG submission 77005) | Marine gutless worms symbiont microbial communities from Max Planck institute for Marine Microbiology, Germany - Olavius loisae HERON... ...
AGCCTGGTGATGACAGGAGCGAACACGTCCGCACATGACTTGAGTAGCGAGCACGGCAGTACGTCGAGCGGCGAGGACTTGGACGGCATCTTGGACAACAATCGACGTACCTCATCGTCTGTCTGATAAAAGGTCATCAACCAATCACACATACCTGCGAGATGACGTAGAGATTTGACACGAGAGCGCTCTGTAGGATGATGGGAATATTTGAGGTGTAGAACAGCTTGATTGGGTAGCTGCTGTACTGGCCTCGGTAACGAGCAGACTTGATAGGAAGATCAACTCGGAAACCCTACAAACCGGCGTCACCTCTACCAGTGACGTCACATCTTCTACCAAGACTTCAATTCTACTGCAAACTATCGCTTGTCACGACGTGAGGTTTACAGCTCAGAAATATGAAGGGAAACAGAATTACTATCTTTCTACAAATTCACATGTCATCGGGTTAATTGAATTAGAATAACTTCAACCTCTGAACCCACATAGGCAGTATTTCAGTTAAACATTTGCCTCGGATTTTTTCATCATCCACAAAATATCTACATACTGGTAAGGACCCATAATTACTAGAATATTCTGATAAGTGGCCAATTTTCAAAGGGTTAAACTCCATATAAAATTGACTGTTAGCATAATACGTAACAAACAATCTATCTGTAGTCGTGTACTAAAGCACCTGTGCTAGTGTTTGTGCACTAATATCAGGCAGCTACTAGACACTGTTTGTAAGTAAGCAAGCAAGAACGATTATAGTGTCCAAAGCAACTAAAGTCACTGCGCAGGCACTGTACAATCGCAGGGGTAGGAAATGTTAAACAGGTGAGTTTTAAGCCAGGACCGGAAGACTGCTACGGAAGGTGCAGAAGTGACAAGATCTGGCAGACTGTTCCAGACACGTTATGGCCAATGATACCAAACAAACTGCTGAGTCTACTACTGGTGCTGTATTCATGTCAAACAAACAAGACAGTCGACGTTAATGACCTGGAAGTAGATGACGATGGCAAACACCAGCACTGTGGCCAGCAGGTTCATCAGGTTCGGCAGGTTCTGGCGGTAGAAAGCCTCGCGGAGGCCGCGCACTTTATCTTGACGAGTGGCCAGCAGATGAAACAGAGCGATCACGGCTCCCTCAAACTCCGTTCCTACAAACAGCATCAGCCTTGCAGACGTGTCAGTCTGTCACAGAAAACCACAAGGCAGAGTTGACCCAGGTGGATGGTTTACCCAGAGACGGTCACCAATCCAACTATTAACCGGGCCCGATGTAGAGTAACTACGTTGATCGAGACCAATGCGCTACCACTAAGCCAGGCCACCACCTGTATAGCTGTTACATGCCATTCTGTTTCCAGCTGTAGCTGTGATGCCAATACTGTGCTTGCATTCTATTGATCAAACGCTAGGATGGTGCATCCTGTAACAAGACGGGAAGAGTTTTCTTGAAGCAGTTAGAGCTGGATCACCTTCCTGGCGACACCAATGACCTTTGTTGGTCTTGGTACATCCCAAGTCTACCACGTTGGAGTTTGTGGGCTACGGCTGCTGCCATTCACTGAGGCTTATTCACAGATTCACAGGACGAAAGAAGTCCCCTGAACAAGTCCTCTGAAGACTAGGTTCCTCAGCCTACAAAATGTGGGTTTACAGTGAGTTATCAGGGTTTGGGAAACTCAGACTCCCATCTCCGATATTCTGTACTTCGGTACAATATCTGCCTGAATACTGTTTGAAAACAAGACTGCCACGACACTCTTAGTATGGCATCACCAAGGAAGTCCAGCTAGTAAAAGCTCGAGTGCCAGCAATTCCCAAATGTTCTCTTTAACCCTTTGATGTCCACTGTTGCCACATGGATACAGCTATAGAGCATCCTGTGCCTGACTGGGTTAAGCCGTCATTTGTAATTTTTGACATCCAGAGTGCCCGGATGTCAAAAAATACAAATGACGGCTTAATCCAGTCTGGCACAGGATGCTTTATAGCTGTATAAATATGGCAACAGTAAGCGTCAAAGGGTCAAGAGCCGAGAGCATGAGAGTCCTTGACACAGTCGATACCAATCAAACAGATGCACACATCACATACCGCGACCAGTATTGACCGTCGTAGGGCTGAAAGCCTTCCACACAATCGTCTCACAGATGTTGGTTGCTATGAAGAGAGAAATGCCGGAGCCGAGACCGTATCCTTTCTGCAGCAGCTCGTCAAGCAACAGCACAATGAGCCCGGCAACAAACAGCTGGATTATGATGAGCAGGCAGACGCCGGCTCCAATCTCCGACGGCAAACCATACATGCCAGTCATGACGTAGACGATAGCCTGTCCAACCGTGATCACCATGCCGAACACTGCAACCACAGACACCGATATCAGCATGTTAGACTTGAGCAAAAAAACCACAGCCATTTAACCCTTTGACGCCCACTGTGCCATATGTGTACAGCTATAAAGCATCCTGTGCCAGCCACACCGGGTTGAGCCGTCATTTGTAATTTTTGACATCCGGGCACTACGACACTCAGCCCTGAGCGTCAGAGTGACCGGATGTCAAAAATTACAGGTGATGGCTTAACCCGGTCTGGCACAGGATGCTTTATAGCTGTACCGATATGGCACAGTGGGCATCAAAGGGTTAACTCACTAGAGTTGCTTGCTGCGAGATATTCCAGCACTAAATTTTTCAGCCCACTTATTGTTCTATGGTTTAAATTTATCTGAGCTTGATTCGGATTCAGTGTTTCGAACTGGTTGCAGATTCTGTTATTTGGCAATGCTGCTATGCTGTGAAATAAACTGTGCATCAGTATCTCTACATGATACTGTTCTATGCCAAAAACCATGTATATGTTTGGCAGTTTGACCACTAAACACAATGAAGTTCATGTAAACATGCATTGAACTAAGTAACGCGACCAGCAACTAGTTCTGTCGAAAAAGCGTGATAAACCATGCTATGGTAAACCATACTCTGGCATTAAGATTACTTGTCACTTTCTCGCATTCAAAAAAAAATTAAAAATTATACACACACATACATACATTGAGATCAGACACTAAACATCAATGGACGCTGCGAACAAAGCACTTGCAAAAATACAAAAATTACAACATAAATGAGGTTAGTTTTTATACATTTCTGTGCTCCGTTGAAGAGAGCGCGGTCTTTCGGAGTATCACCAACTTCAATGATCTTTGCACCAGCAAGCAGTTGCATGATAAGACCAGATGTGACGATCGGGGAGATGCCAAGTTCCATCAGCGTTCCTTCACAGAATATTGACAACAGTCAGCGTCGATAAAACGTGACAATCAGTAATTTGACGTTTACAGCAACGTTTTGAACTTTTGAGCGATGCCCTGACACCACTGGTTAAGTGACACAAGAGGTCACCTTATCTGAAAAACATTCCACATAAACAAATGTGAAAACTTTTTTGAGAAACAGTTCTCATAGAAAAGCTGACTGAGAGATCTAGACTGAAATGGCTTCAGAAGTGGACGGGTCTGGCTAACCGGGCTTAGTGTAGAAAACGACTCCACCGTTAACGCCTGCCCGGCATTATAGAAGTATTATTATTATAACTATTATTATATTATAACTATAGGCAAGAAGAAGGCTTACAAGGCCATGTTGTAACTGCTTTATGATCGTTATACCACGAACAGTTTTATCCAGTTTGTTTTCGATGATTTCAAGTGCATTTACAGACTACATTCAAACTGGAGTCCATGCGAACTGTCCTAAAATTGCAAACTGAGAGGTCATTTGCTGCCAAAAAAACAAAACTGCACTATTTTACATTTTTTAGCTTAACAGAGTTTCAAACAACATTTCGTTCCCAAACAGCAGCAATCATACCATAGACAGCACATAAGAGTTTTGTTTTTTACCGATCTCTATGCACACTTTACATGTAGTTGTCTCATCAGAAGGTTCAGTTAATGAATTTTCAAAACAAAATAATCAGACAAAAATTGCTATTGTCTGTCAAACTTCTTCAGTAGATGAGAAATTAGACATCAAGTAACACAGCTTGTAACAGAACTACACAACTTTACAGCAGTGCAGTGAGTCAGCAGTGCACGAGTCCTTCCACGCATCAGAGCTAAAACACAAACTCTATGCCTCCAACGTTTACTGAATAAGGATCAGTGATTCCTAACGCACCTCGATTGGATGCCAGAATGACTCGCATCCAATAAAACGGGTCGGCAGAATCAGAAGACATTATGCCAAAAAGTGGTATCTGCAACACGAATCATCTCTAGACATAAAGCAATTGACAAATAAATGATAAATTCATCTACACTGCTCAGAGAGAGTCACAGCCATTGTTTGTTTCAACACCACGACCTGACATCTTATTTAACAGTAATGCAGAAGAAAATTTTAGATGTCTTTTTTAACAGTAATACTTAACACAGACTGTCTACCCATCTCTCCACCTGTTATTCAGTCTGTATATCAATAAGTCGATCAATCAGGAAAAAGAGTTAAGAGTCCACTGAACATCAAAAATGCAGAAGTTAACAGTAAACATTCATAGCCGTACTGCTGTAAATATAACTGTCAATTTCAAAGAATTAAAAAATTACAAAACAATAAGCTGTGTCAAAAAACACAGTAACTTACTTGACAGCAGACAAGAAATATAAAGAGAGTAATTGCTGTCCATAGTACTTTCTCACGAAACTGTATCTGCACATTCATCATTCAGTGCTGAGTGATAATACATATTACATAATAATATCTCTAATGGCTTTCAGAAGACCAGAATGCAGTAACTGAAGATAAAAAACTCAAATAAAATTCCAAAATGATCAGGATAATACTTTTGTTTCATACAGTGCATCTACAGCAACAAAACGAGAAAAAAAATAGTCAGTTTTATGGCAATTCAGTGCCTTACAACACAATATATTGCCAGTGTGCAAAAACTGATAATTTTTGCCTTGCGTCTTATACAACAACAGAGCATCTGCAATACAAATTTCTTCATGTATTAATGTGGGCCTTTAGCATAATATGCAAAGCATTACCGGTAATGCAAATGACGTCCATCATTAATAAGAAAATCACCATCTGAGCCCATTTAGACTAACCCGAGAGACGTTATAGTGTGCATTCTATGTTAATACATCGCTGGCTACTTGACTACAGCATTCTGTGCATGCACTGGGTTTGAATCTTTCTTCTAGTGAAGAAACTGACATCTTTACACACCATAAGTGTAATGTGAATTTTGAAATTTTAAACATAAAAGTGCTACAATAATAAGAATGTAGATGTACAATGTATGATCTGTGTCAATCTGAATTATTTTTCATTTTTAAGTGCAAATGAAAAACAAATGTACAACATGTCGTATTAATGCACGATTCTGCAGACCTGTAAAGCAATTTACAACCTGAACAGTGAAAATATACAGACAGCACCAACATCGTTGTGGAACTAACAAACCTTTCTTTCCGGCTTCTGAATCTCAGGCAGAACAGCACAGAAGGGCTTCACAAACTCCAAAAACTTTACTAAAGTGAAAACAAGCAACAAAAAAATAATTTACTAAACAATAAACATGACCATAACAACCCTAAATTTGAAAACATCAAGTTAACAGTAAAAAAAAGAAACTACCAATGTTACAGGAATAAGAAACTCAATAAAGAATCAGTTAAAAAAGTTTGTGTATTTTCCCATAGTGTTTTGTTTGTCAGTATCAGTCAAGTGACTGGCTGCAAAGACTGCCTCCGAAATGACCTAGACTGTGTTAGGTGAGACAATAAACTCTACTCCACCTTCAATTACACTCAAGTATGTTGGTATGCCTGTTCGACTGTAGCTAGCAACAGTCTCAGCAAAATCACTTCACTTTTTGACTCAAGTGTGGTCTCAGACTAAAATTTAGCTCAGCAAAAAGCCAAGTCAAAAAGTGAAGTCACCCAAGGTCAAAACACATTATTGGGATTACTGACACTAATTACCTACAATACCGCCATCACCAGAGCAAATGACCACGGGACACGGTGTTGCCAGCTATTGTGGATGACTGATAACTAGGCAGTGTAGATAAATACTGCTCCAGCGGATGAAAGAGAAATAAAAATTGAACCAGCGGTCAAGATGTTATAATGTTATCGTTGTAAAGGTAGTGGTAGGTGCATTTAGAAAAATATGTATAGTTTTTTATGGCTTCAAAACACGGAATGTACAGTTCACACTGACGCCGACAACTGAGCAGGAATGAAACATTATAACAACTGTTGATTACAAATACTGTGCCGACCATTCAGTCCTTATGACAGTCCTTTGGTAAACTGCTCTGGCGGAGGGCAGTCCGGTTTGACTGAATTCACCACTGACAACACCGACGCAACCGATCGTAATTAGTATAGCCCGTACCAGTCACAGGCGTACCAGCGCAGGTCGCTAATTGTCTTGTCCCCACAGTTTGCATTTGAGCCTTGAGGATCATCCAAGTAAAGTTCAAGAGTTTGTAAGCATTCACTTTATGCTGATAAATTCACCCGACTGTACTACCTGCTTATTCAGTTGGTACGGGCTACTTATTATGGTCGGTGGTGCCTGACGGCAATCACAGCAGTCTTGTGACTGCTCCGGCAGTGTCAGCAGTCTTTTGTGGACTGCTACGGCAACCGGACCAGCCGCAGCAGTATTTATCCACAACCGATCTAGGCTGCCTGCGTCGCATACACTGCCTGCACAGTTTAGCATGACTGCAAAACTAGCAGCTTACCGAGCGCAAAAATGCTTGCTGTTACTTGAACAGGCAACTTGGTAAGTGTCCGGTCTGCCTAAAAAGCGAAATTCACGAATCCACGAAATCCAGTCACTGTCACAAAATCCACTGTCTAATTAACGAAATCCACTACCTAAAGAGCGAAATCCACTCACCTACTATGAAATCCACCTATATATAGCCAACACTAATTAGCAAAATCCATGGCATTCGGCGACTGTCACGAATCACGAAACCCACTCGTCCGTTATCTACTGCTTACTATCTTACACGCTGTTCTGGCTGTACTTCCCTTCACGAATAGAATGAATGATGCAACGACGAATGAGATAAAACTATGTAAAGCTGTCTTTTAAATAATCCAAATATGCTATAAAGAAGATGCCAGCACAACAAAGCTCCTCGGTACCTGTTGGACCACTGCACATCAGTATCCGACGTTGCCTATCGTCAACAGCTACATTCTGTCAGTAGTCATGAAGTCTCTGTTCCACGGCACCGGCTCAGTACCTATGGACATCAGGCATTTGCCGTTGCTGGCCCGACTGTCTGGAACTCTTTGCTTGATGACATGCGGGATCCGGATGTTTCTGAGGACAGTTACAGGCAGTCACTGAAGACGTTTTTATTTTCGCAGTACTATTGTGTTCAGTGCATTAGAGGTTTTTTTTAAGAGAATGTGCTATATAAATTTACATTTGACATTGACATTGACATTGAACGTTTAAATTTTACTTTCCAGTGGACATATTTGAGCATATGATGTCACTGGCGAGAGCTTCTCGTAGTAGAGTGTCGAAGAACGACGAAGAACAGGTGGAGCAATTTCATATTTCATTAGCGTGCCACGATGGTTACCCGCGCGCAGCGTCTGCAGCGCCTACATTTCGACGTTCCGTTGGCGACACTAAAAACCCATTTATGAACAGAATGTAGGCCTACTCTAAACACAGTGTTTAAACGTTGAGTTTTCACTGCGGTACCATAGTGTTATAATGTAGGTCTACTACCACCAGTGAAATGTATTTCAGTTGTTGTTAGTGCCATGCCTGTCCAGTCCAGTGTCCATTCATAGTCTCCGAATGTCGTGGATTTCGCCAATTAGACAGTGGATTTTGTGACATACCCGACAATGTGGAACCCATACGTTTACCCCGCTTTCCTCTCGCATTAACGTCTATAAATACTCGTACTTCCCCAGAACTATTGTCGACTGGAATGCTCTTCCTGACTCAGCCCGTTCAGCACCATCTACTGATTCCTTCCGTGCAGCACTCCACAGATTTATCCACCTCTCCATCCAACTCCCACTGCTAGTTCCATGACACTCCGGCAGTAAGGGTCGACGCCCATAGCCGGATATCTACCGAAGAACCGAAGAACGAAGAACAGTGACTGGATTTCGTGGATTTCGTGAATTTCGCTTTTTAGGCAGACCTGTAAGCGCCATCAAGCCACGTGACTGTTGAACAGGGGCTAAACTAGGCGCTGAATAATTCGGACATAAGAAATTAAATGCAATTAATGAATAAAAAATGATATGCCATTTTGCCACGACAGCAAGTTGCATCAGTCACATATGCAACCTTCAGCCCCATTAAGATCGTCTCTTGTGTATTAAATTCATACTTACTTCCCATTTTTATCAAACAGCCTTTTTCTCAGTAATAAATTACAATTTGTATCCCAGTATTAACAAATAATTATCAAACTATCAGTACTTTAATTTAACCACAAAACCTAACATACTAGCTCAATAATTGAATCATATCCAGATAAATGGCGTTGGTATATAAATAAGTAAAAGTAACAGTGCATATTCACCGCCGGTAGTACTCGTAAGAAAGAGTGGATCGAAAACAAGAAGTCAAGCTGTCGCTAGGATAACCGATAATACTGCCTCACAGCAGACTCTAGTAATTAGTATTGTTGCCAAATATCATCTCCAGCTGTTTTCGAGATATTGCTCTCTAAGCGCACATTGGAGTCACGATCACGAGTTTGACCTTTTGAGGTCACGTGACGTCGTCGGTCACGTGACCAATTGAAACCCCATAGGCCATTTCCTATTGGTAGTCCTGTGGAACGGAGTCTCTATCTCCGGTCGTTTTCGAGATGGGCTCTTAAGCGTATTGGGGTTACATCTAGTTTGACCTTTCAGGGTCACGTGACCGCCGTCTTCATCAGCTGCCGCAGTTACCGCTCAGGGTCGGTTCCGACCACATTTTACCAGCTTCCGCCGTTCGAGACCTTGGAATTTACATCGACAGCGATGTCTCGATGAGGTATCACGTCGCGAAAACGGTATTGGCCAGCTGCTACTCGAGGTACTGCGACAACTGCTGACTATCCGTACGTCGGTCAGTGTCGAGATCTGTTCTTCAGTCGCTGGTGTCGTCTCGCGTCCTCTCGCGGCTGGACTATACGACAATTCGACGTCACACACGCCGTTTCATCATATTTCCTGTCATGCCTGCAGTCAGTGATCGAACGCCGCTGCTATCGGCTCATATCTTTTCCTCGTCGAGGTTACAAGCACATCACTTCGCTCTTTCGTCAGCTGCACTGACTGAAGGCTCCAGAGCGGATTGCATTCAAACAATCAGTCCTCGTGTCTACACGGGTCCGCATCTGCATACCTTACTGTCGAGCTTTGTCAGGTGGCAGCTCGAGGCTCGTCAGCGACTCCGTTCCAGTTCATCTTCATCATTGATTGTCAGCCGCACCCGACTCGATCCTTACTGTCGGTGACCGAGCTTTCCCGGTCGCTGCTGCACGTGTCTGGAACAGTCTGCCAGATCTTGTCACTTTCGCACCTTCTCCAGCACTAGCAGTCTTCTGGTCTCGGCTTAAAACTCACCTGTTTAACATTTCCCACCCCTGTGATTGTACAGTGCCTGTGCACTGACTCCAGTTGCTTTGGACACTATAATCGTTCTTGCTTACTTATTTACTTACGTGACGTCACCGGTCACATGACCATTTGATTCCCAGTAGGCCGTTTCATTGGCGGTCCCTTGGAACCAAGCCTTTATCTCTAACGGTTTCCGAAATATTCAAAGGCAAATGTGACGCAATGGCTGACATGACCTTCACCTTAAACGACCTATAAACAAAGTTCAAGGTCATTCATTTTGGTACCAATCAATTTCTCATATACGACTTCCCATATAGGCTGTCAATAGTAACTTTTGCTCTAGGACGCGCCGTTTAGCCACAATACATAGGCGATAGGCGGCGATAGACGGACGCAATACTGCAGCATAAGCGCGACCGTTAGTACGGTCGGTTAAAAATGAAACCGAATAAAGATACAAAAATAAAGGACAAGAAAGCTGTGTAGTGAACAGAACACCGCGCAAAGGGAAGGCAGTGTATCCAAGCGATGATTAGATGCGAACGTTTAAGTCATGCGGTATAGGCTACTGGTAGTATGCCTATGGTGGTACCGTGGTTTCGTATAGGCCTATAGGTTGTTCATCTATCTCGCAAGGCTTAGCTACTGCCAAGGTATTGAATCTGAAAGATTAACGGGTCGGGTTGTGAGTGACCCGCAGTATATTAGGCCTATGTAGTTTACTGTGGTTCTTTTACACCAACCCTGTTTCTCGCAGTCGCACGCCACAAACATGACCTTGACCGTTTGGGGTCACGTCACGTCTTACAATAAGTGGTTGCCTATAGATCCCAACAAACCCTCGCATCGTTTCTATGACGTCGAATTAAGTGGCAGGAAAACGTTATTTTTACCGCGCGATGCTGCGCAGAGCGCGGTATGCTATTGGAAGTCGTCTATCTGTCCGTCTGTCCGAGCATCTGTATCGTTCGTTGGTAGACGTGAACCTGTTATAGGCCAAAAAACCGGGGCCACTTTTTTATACGGCCTATAACTGTAGAAATATTGAACAGATCTTTACCAAATTTGGCATAAATCACGGTCTCTTCATTCTGAACATCATGCCATAATTTATTTTGAATAAATCCTGGGAAATTGTGGCGCCATCTGGCGAATAACATTAACCTAAATAAAATGTGATAAACGTGATGAATTATTGGCAATAACTGCGCCATGTAATAGTTTCTGCCATGCTTTTGACAGTCGCTCTCTTCATTTTGTCAACTGGGAGAAACTTAATTTGATGATGGTAGACCGTCTGCTGAAGAGCATCCCAGATAGCAAGTTAACCGTGTTCAAATCCGGGCTATTCGGTAGACAAAACACAAAATGTCTGGCTCGGTGAACTGAACGTTCTCACGCTGCAAGTTTCTGTGTTTTTGGCCGTGTGAGAGGGAGCACCGTCCTGCTGCAGTGTCCATTTGTGACGGCCACATCCCACCTTGATGTCGGGTACCAAGCCTTTGCCAAGCAACTGGTCACATGGTGTCTAACTTTCCGCCTGGTTGAACGAATTGGGGTCACGATTTTGACTTCAGTATAGCCCATGCGCAACACAGCGACGGACACCGTAGCACTGCGGCTGGAATATTCGCACTCGCATTGTCAGACTTCTGGTGTTGATGTTTTTCTTGACAGCACTGAGTTACATTTGACGTTGAATATCTCGGAAACCGTTACAGATAGAGGGTTGGTTCCAAAGGGCCACCAATAGGAAATGGCATATGGACTATCGAATGGTCAAGTGACCGATGACGTCACGTGACTCTGAAAGGTCAAACTCGTGAGCCCAATACACTAGAGCGCAATATCTCGAAAACGGCTGGAGAATCCAAAGGACCACCAATAGGAAATGATAAATGGAGTATCAAATGGTCACGTGACCGACGAAGTAACGTGACCCCCCCAAAAGGGCCAAAGGTGCTGTGAGGCAGTACAGTCGGCTATCCTAACGACAGCTTGGCTTCTTGTTCCACTTCTTGAGTTATACACACAATATTGAACGGACAGATAAACGGATAAAGACTCGACTGCATTGTGACCGAGGGAATAGGTCTATTATATAGGTATAGGTCTGTAGCCTATTGTGCAGTGTCTCGTTGCAGTGTATACACTGTATGTCATAGACGCCGGTAGCGACGCCGTTGGTTGCGTGAACGTGAATAGCGAGGGACCTGCGGGCTGGGAGGCAGTTTGCATTGCGTGTGCAATGGGAGAAAAGGCCTAAATCATGCGTGCGAGACGGGTCCCCGGTAGCGAGCTTTTCAGCTGCTCGTCTGCGGGCTAACTGGCTATAGGCGCGCTTGGCAGCTACATGCCTGCGCCACGTCGACACAGCGCCCTGGAACATCGATGTCGTCCAAGACTATGAATGAATGAAGCCACTGTATACCTGATTTGATTACAGGTAAATTACGTGTACACAGCAACAGATAATCGAGTGGAAAGGCAGAAATTTGTAATTAGAGTTTAATTAAATACTGAAGGCATTGCGAGTTGCGGGTATTAACGGGCATATCCGCGGCAACATCGATGCGAGTTTGTATGTAATCGGATATGACATAGGAGCTTATCGGATTGTGTCTACTGTAACTCATGTCTTCCCCTGCCAAAAAGGCAGTCTTCCGAGTGACTGAGCCCCAAATGAAACCAAGGATTTATCTAGCTGTATTACATCAATAATGTTACCGCAGTTGCGACATCACATCATTTTGCCCTATACCCGGTAGGCCTAGGCCTACATGTTGTGTGTATTATTAGGCCAACATTCATTAGTCGACTTTCAGGCTTTTACGTAGCCTAACCGCTACAACGCCGGCAAACCGCAGGGGGAAAACAAGCTATTTTCGAGCTAAATGGGTCAATATCACTCGCCAGATGGCGCTGACGGCTGCTGCATTACTTCAAACAAGTCGTTAACTTGTCTGCAACTTGTTTTCACGTCGAATTGGAGCAATTTTCGGAATGCTTTCGCGTCGCGAGGGGTTTGTCAGAGTCAGGGCTTTCTTGTTATGGTGAATTTCCACTGGGCGCTAAGCGCTTTAAGTGTAATACCGGGCGGGCGGGCGCGACAGACAACAGACATCCCCAATTTGTTTGAACACGTGGCTGCGCCGCTGCTGACATTCGGAAACGTTACGGCAAGGAACACAGCGATACGTAAAACAGCGCAGAGAAATTTTTAATACGATAAGATACGATACGATAGGAGAGTTTAACGTGGACTGGAAAGCTGAGTATTAAGCTTTATCTAGCACACGTAGCCAGAAAAAGAAGCTAAAACAAACAACGCCAGTGCCCCTTTAATACAGTACAGGTTAACGGAAGAGGATTAGAGGATGATCCCCTAATGTTATTTTTTTTGGAAAATCCATTATGAAACGATTAATGCTGAAACCGATTCGCACCAGCTTACTTGAAAGAATTTGGTAAGAAAATTTTGACTACATGTATACAACGAAACTCGACAAGTAACAACATACAATCATATATCTGTTACCCATAGGCGTCAACACCGGGGTCACAGGGGGTCCGGACACCCCAATATTTTGACCTTCATGGGTCCATCACTGCGATTGACCCCTGCAGCTGCTACAGAATCACGAGAGGAGGGAGAGGAATGAAGAATGAATGGGGAGGACCCCCTCAATATAAGTGCGTTGACGCCCATGCTGTTACCGTATACATGTAATTTTATGTGCACTTGGTCGTGGCATTTGTAAGTAGGCCTATAGGCCTAGTGCTGCACTCAGTAGAGTGAGGTGCTGTAGCGAAAGGCTATTCGGGACATTCACACCACGGCGCTCGAGTGATGACTCATTTGAGAAACTTTTCATTATAGACTGAAGTAGATTAAAATGTGTAATACGCAGCATATATTATGTGTCTTATATCTGTAGTCATTGAAACAGTTTTGTGATTTTTTTGTGATCTTTTGTGATTTGCAGCCGACCCTATACTAACAGTCGCGCTTATGCTACAATGTTGCGTCCGTCTCTGTCGTCGTCTGTCTGTACGGAATTGTACTGTGGCTAAACGGTGCGTCCTAGAGCAAAAGTTACTATTGACAGCCTATAGGAAGTCGTGTGTGGGGAATCGATTGGTACCAAAATGAATGACATTGACGTTTGTTTAGAGGTCGTTTAAGGTCACGTCGACCATTGCGTACCATTCATCGTTGAATAGGCCTATCGTGGAAACCGTTAGAGACAGAGGCTTGGTTCCGCAGGACCACTAATAGGAGATGACCCATGGGGAATCGACCGTAATGCCTCACAGCATGCAGACTATATAATAATTAGCGATTGCTGCTACAAATAGCATCTCCAGCTGTTGTCGATATATTGAGCTCTAAACGTATTGGGGTCACGATTTTGATTCTTCGAGGTGACGTGACGTCATCGGTCACGTGACCATTTGATCCCCCATATTCTCTAATACATAACATTACTGACGGATGACGGCGACAGACAGACGGACGCAAAAAGGCCAGATAAGTTCTTCATGGCAAGCCATCTCAGAACTGCACCAGAACAGGATTGTGTATCGTTAGGTGGGTTAGCACCTTCCTAGGAGTGTGTCGTTAGGTGGGTTTCTTTGAAGTGGCGGGCGGCGTAGCCTATATGACTGAATAAGCGACATAAGTTTAAAAAGGAGATC
>Ga0056114_1000444_pt1 | contig 14319 bp, 10 predicted proteins | sample WorMetHERISLAND1_FD_77005 | JGI IMG/M metagenome (GOLD analysis project Ga0056114, IMG submission 77005) | Marine gutless worms symbiont microbial communities from Max Planck institute for Marine Microbiology, Germany - Olavius loisae HERON... ...
GGCCCTGTCCTCCCCTCCTTCCCCTCCCTTAGAAGTAGGGCCCCTTAAATCCAGCTAGGGGATCTGGGGAAGCGCTGTAAGCTCCCCCAGCGATCGATTTTGGTGCATTTTTGCCTTAAAATATGACAACCTGTGACAGCAACTTTTATTTTTGTCTGTAAAAATATACTCTTTGAAACAATATATTGAATGCTTTACACAAAAATTGTGGAGGAGCTGCAGCAAAAACTGGAGGGGCTTGAGCCCCTTAGCCCCATAGCTGGCGCCGCCACTGCAGAGTTCTGAATCTATTGGAGGCAATTTATCTGACACCTATAGGAAGACTGAATATCACAGAGTTACAGGAGTCAAGTTTGGAGTTGACAACAGAGACAGCCATAGAACAAGCAACTTTGAACTAACGAAGTTTTTCGCCGGCATGAGTTCCTAACATGTGAGATTTTAGCCTATTTGGCCGTAAAACAACCTGCTACAAAAACTGTAACTATAATGACGCTTATCTGTGCGAAGTGCGTCTCTTTCAGACATGTGACTTTGTGAACAACCATATGTCTCTAAGTCATGAGATCGTGTAAACATCTTGCTGCATATGTAACAACAAAAAGGAAGTTCACCAACGAGAAGAACCGTGAGTCAGTGAACAGATTCTTAACGGCACATCAACACAACTGGGCTACACAGTGCCATTCACGTCGGTATAGGCTGGAAAATACGTGACAGAAGACAAATCAAAAACAGACACACTACAAAAACCAAAAGACAACCCAGAAATAGCAAACAACACAAAATACAGAAGAACAAAACTAGCCTGGCTTAGTCGCTTCTTACGACACTTGGCCAGGAAACAAGGTATACCGGGTAGCAGTGTTGGAATTGTCTGGGGGGTTGGGGGGTTGAACCCCCAGTTCATGTCTACAGATGCATTTTGGAGTGAAAATCAGCTTTAAATTTCAATCCCTGGGCAAAATTTCAAACACTTCGGAGGCTGACCCCCAGTTCTTTTAGGTCAATTCCAAGACTGCCAGGTAGGCTTATTCTACAACGCTCCCGAGCCCACACACGGGGCAGTGTAAAGAAGCATATGACATTTAGGGTATAAGACCGTGCAAACATCTTGCTACATACACTACTGCGAAAGAAACGACCACCAGTGTGAACAAGCATATGTCTCACTAAGTCAGATGATTTTCTACACTTCTTGCCACACAATCTGCAGCCATAAGGATGCTCGCCTGTGTGAATGATCATATGTGTCTTTAAGTCACAAGATCGGGTAAACTTCTTGCTGCACATGTTACAACAAAAAGGACGTTCACCAGTATAAACAGAAAGCATATATCTGTGTTTAAGCCAAATAACTGTGTGAACTTTCCGCCGCATACTGGTCAAATTTCTCATCATTAACTTCACATATGATCTGCTGTTGACTGCTGTCAACAACAGCATCAGACACACCTGTGTCATTATCACCTGTATTAGACAGTTTATGATGCCCAGCAGCATCAAGCTGATCACTATCATCAACTTGTACATCATCAGCTGAGTACACAGACTGTGTTGTGCTATCAGATGACTGTAGCTGACTCCTGCTGTTGTCTGAGTTGACTCTACACACTTTGCCACTAAAACGATGCTTGCCTGTGTGAATAACCATATGTGTCTTTAAGTGGCAAGCTTGGGTGAACTTCTTGCTGCATACGTGACAACAAAAAGGACGTTCACCAGTATGAACATACATATGCGCGTTTAAGTCACGTAACTGTATGAACTTTCTGTCACATTCTTTGCAGCTAAAAGGACGTTCACCAGTGTGAGTACGCATATGACACTTTAGGCCACTAGACCGTGCAAACTTCTTGCAACACACACTACAACCATAAAAACGTATGCGAGTATGAACAAACATATGTGTCCGTAAGTCAGATGCTTTTCTAAACTTCTTGCCACACACTTTGCAGCTATAAGGATGCTCGACTGAGTGAATGGCCATATGTTTCGTTAAGTGACAAGATCGGGTAAACTTCTTGCTGCACATGTTACAACAAAAAGGACGTTCAGCAGTATGAACATACATATGTGCGTTTAAGTTACGTGAGTGTGCGAACTTTCTGCCACATTCTTTGCAGCTAAAAGGACGTTCACTTGTGTGAGTACACATATGACATTTTAGGGTATAAGACCGTGCAAACTTCTTGCCACACACATTACAGCAAAAGAAACGTTCACCCGTATGAACAAACATATGTCTCTTTAAGTCACATGATTTTGCGAACTTCTTGCAACAGATTTTACAGCTAAATGGTCGGTCACTACTGTGAACGAGGATATGACTTTTGAAGTCGTTTGAATCAACAAAGCTCTCACTATAAACATCACAGCAAAATGAACGTTCATTGCTCTGAACCAACATGCGTGTTGCTTCTAAGCTCTGCTTATGCTGTGTTGTGCTATCAGATGACTGTAGCTGTCTCCAACTGTTGTATGAGTTGTCGCTTGTTGAATCTTCACCTGAGCCACTGTAGACACCTGCACAAACAGTGCAAGTCATCTGCTGTTACAATACGGTAGTAAATTCGGAATGGCACATGTTACAATGGTCTTTATACACTTCCGCCGATGCAGCTCTCACTGTTAGCATGAAAAACAAAAACATTCGTTCGACATTCGCCGTCGTCGTAGTGTGTTACTGTGAACAAACTGCAGCAAATTTACACTCTAGACAGTTTCATGAGACTCAACAATTATATCAGAATATTGGCTAACCTTAATCATAAGGTTGTTACCAACAGAAAGCTAACTCACTGGGCTTTTCAACTGTAAAGTGGGTCTATTTAAAATTACTGGTATGTATTTTAAACTGCTTAAACATTGCTTAAAGTTCCACTGGGTGTACGGAAAAGAATGCATTGCACAGTGATACACTTGTATAACAAGTCGTGTAAGAAAATTGCTGTTTGCAATCGTAACATAATAATAATATTGCCTGTTTAAAATTGCAGATTTAGTAGAACCTACGTGAAAACTAATACAAAGTCTAACTTTATACCTTTTATGCTGCGTTGGTACGTGGCTTGACATCAATAAAAAAGGTATCAGTAGTGTCACTGCAGACACTTCTCACTACAGTTAGTTTTGTTCAGGAAAATGGGCGATAAAGTTGATAAATCCGAGTGGATATCTAAAGATAATCTCGACATATTCCATATTCCACACATTCCACGTTCAGGTATTGTGTTGATGTCTGTCAACTGTGAAACAGAATCAACACTGTCTGACAAGGCATAGGCCTAGTACACTGGATCAGCCGTCAGCATTTAGAAGAGAATTTTTACTGTGTATGTGTACAGAAGTCACTTATTTCTTGTATGGACTGTAAACTGTTTGATGCAAAGGTCGAGGCTTGTGACACTGAAATGTCAGCTGAAACTGTAGAATGGATTCAATGGGAGAACTGCAGGCCTATGACATTGCCGGCACAAACACGGTATGATCATGCGATTCAATTTTCTTCAAACTGAACTTCACTGCACAATGGCTCGGTTAATCAGGCATACTGCAGTGTCACAGCATAAAAATTTTACAAAGACAAAGATGTATATTTATATATGTATGTGTTGGACACAAAAACTCTTCCTATACAATACAACAATAGAATTACAAGATCTAGCTCTCATCACAGAAAACAGACAGTAACGGAATAAATCAAGAATTATAAAAACACAAACATTAGCAGTCAATACTTGCACTGATGTGGACATTATGTTCTTTCTTCACGCTGTTGATAAGAAACACATAGTGTAAACGTTAGCAAACAAAAGTAAATGTAAATTTGTAATAATTGCTACAAGTATTGTTTATGTAGAAATTCAACTGCTCACCTGTGCACAGCCTCCCGTGCCCTAGAGATTTGGTGCACTCGTCGTCTACGCACTGGCAGAAGATCTGCTGTATTTAACAGCATCACAAACCCACGTGGAAAGTACAATAAGAAACAAGTGACCAATGGATGAACTTGACCTTTAGGGACGTGAGACACTGAGACTGAATTACTTTACTTAGTATGCGATTAGTTCTATTTTATTTTATTTCTTCATTTTGCATATAGGATTATTTATTAATGAATTAACGAATGAATTTACTTAAGTAAATGAGTTATCTAATGAAGATTAAATTTTAAGTAAAGCGTACCGTTTGCATTTGTTTTAACTGTCATGGTTTACAGTTGAATAAGTAACATACTGAATGTTGCTACCAAGTTTAAGTTGGATTTATTAAGAAATACCAGAGAACACACATTGAAAGTGAGCGATATTCGCCATCTTTTCTATGAATTTCTTTCATTATCTTAAACTTAATAATTACAGGGACTCAACAATTCAGGCCTACGGTTCGCCAAAGGCTAAGCTGTTTAGCAATTTCCTTTAATCGTTCCCGTACTGCTTACACGTGATCTTATCTTCCAGCTGGGATTACCAAGGTCAACTCACGGTGCACCGGCGCCTTCTGCGTGGAGAACGACAACTTTACATTCCAGCAGGCCTTCCAGTATTAGCTACGCCGACATGCAGAGTTTCTAGACGCAACCGGCAATAACTACGTCCTACAACAGTTCTTCAGCGTTGGCGACTCCGACGGAGTTCCTTAGCACGACGCTATCGAGTTTCTAGCGCACTAGTCGACTCCTGCTGCGACTCCCGTCGTCTAAGAATTAACGTTAAATCGGCGTAGTCTGGCAATCAGAGCGACGCGACCGTCATTCCTGCTGCACAGTGATAATGCTCATTCTCCAGCTCGTGAAACGTGCCACACAATTCTAAACCACTATCTCCAGCAGAGAAACTGACAGTGTCGTTAAACGGAGTCGACATAATGTGCCGCTAATCGCGCGAAGCTGGGCGTTATGGCCACTGACAACAGTACTAGGCCAATTGCTAGTAGTGGACATTCCTGCCCGAAAAATACGCGTCCCTTTCACTTTTATAAAGCTATGCCGTTACAGTTCCTCTTTACTACGCATCGCGCCTTCCACGACCGATGACGACCTAAGTACCAAACCTACGGTGACCATCCTCCAAAAGTGGGGAAGTACCTCGTGTAAAGGAAAAGTGCAAGAAATCGCACCTACTCTAATGTTGAAGTCTAATGTTATCGGCTACTTCCAACTTGTTATACAGACTTAGGCCTTTCCGGTATGAAGGGAGAACACATAAAACAAAACAAAAACAAATAGGATGACTATATTAGGCCTATTGCCCGCATAACAGAAAATAATTTTAAAAAATAATTAGGTCTACAGTCACTTAGCTTAGATTACCTTTCAATTAAAAGGAAACTCAACGACACCTGGTCATTGTTGCCAGTACAATGATGGTTCCGTTAACAGTATCTTACTCCGGACGGTGGGGGAATTGCGCCAGATACTGCTTAACAAGCAGAGTAAAAGTTAAAGCGGAGTGTTCGTCTACTGTCTCTGGAACTAGTGCTCTGATGTCGTCCAGAATCTGCTGGCGTCCGGCTTCGAGATGGTCCACAGTGAGACGGGCATCACATGCCACATCATCGGCCCATCCATGTTGTAGTATTTCACTGTCAACGATGCCCTGAACCGGTAAGGTTGGTTTATCCCGCAGCAGTTGGTGCAGATAGCTGGTAGGAGCGCGCTCTTCTGGTCGCTGCTCTGTGGTCCATTCTTCTTCTTTGCACGGACCTTGGATCTCCTGACAACCAAAGGTTCGATGCACATCCGCCGCCCATGCAGAGCTTGACAGAACATCAGGATGATCCTGCGGATCTGGATCAACAGGGGCCGGTTGTTCTCCCAACCGTCGTACTTCCACCAATCTCTGAATCTCGGTCTTGACGGGCCGCTGGAATCTGACTCGCCGCCGCCTGGCGTAGTTGATCGCGTCTCTTCGAATCCAGTTCGACCGCTCGGCTGCAGCCAGAACGGCAGCTTCATGTTCGGCCTCCGTTGCCGGTACTCCGACTCCTTTCAACTTGTGAAACTGGATAGCGTGTCGACGCATGTTCTGCAATCGCGTGAACATAGCGAGACATGATGGGTCGACACATCTGATCCGCCGGACACGTCGAGTATTCCGACCGACTGACGACGTTGGCAATGTGTGTCCAGGTAGTGGTGTCAATTTCGTTGGCCCATCCTCGAAGGTTGCTCCTGGATATGAGGTTACAGTAGACGACGTTCGCGCCACGTTCGCAAGACGCGGCCCGGTCGACGGATGCTCTTCTTCTACCAATCTCTGAATCTCGGTCTTGACGGGCCGTTGGAAAAAGACTCGCCGCCGCCTGGCGTAGCTGATCGCGTCTCTTCGAATCCAGTTCGACCGCTGGGCAGCAGCCAGCACGGCAGCTTCATGTTCGGCCTCGGTTGCCGGTACTCCGACTCCTTTCAACTTGTGAAACTGGATGGCGTGTCGACGCATGTTTTGCGGTCGCGTGAACGTAGCAGGACACGACGGGTCGACACATCTGATCCGCCGGACACGTCGAGTACTCCGACCGACTGACGACGTTGGCAAGGTATGTTGGACTAGCGGTGCTATTTCACAAGTCGCCGATGGTTCAGTCTTAACAGCTGTTCCTTCTTGATCTGAGCTAACCGTACACGACGCTCGCGCCACGTGCGCAACACGCGGCCCGGTCGACGTTTTTGCGACGGTCGGGAACAGAGCGGGCGGCGCGGGAGTGTATCCTCCTTCATCTGTTCGTAAGTCTGATATTCGCAGCTTCTCTCTGAAATAATAAGCACAGTACATCAGTATATAAAAATTGATGATTCATATATATGGTTAATGTGTAATGTGTCCGTTTAGATATACAGCAAATCTATATACGGTGGCAACAGGCAGTCTCAGTCACGATATCGAGCCGGTAGACGGGCGTTCCGCCTCGGCCGCGGTGATCGGTATACGGTCAGCGGCGGCCACCACTGAGCGACTTAGTCCGGTTCCACGTCGACCCTTTCGTTCGGCCGAGCCACTCAATTCACTTCCGTGCGACCCTCATCTGTTTCCTCTTCAACAACGTCCTCGAGTGGAGGATGTGGTAGAACACTCGAAACGAACGACTTTGGGGCATCACTGACTGTATAAGCATTGACTATCGATGTGAGCCAGAAACATCTTCGCCTTCATCCATCCCGCGATCTGAGACCAAGGCTATCGGTAACCTCATCCGGCAGAATACTTGTTCCACCAGCACTCGGGCAATGGTCGGTGTCTCCTTGTTTGGAATCCCGAATGCCTCAGCCCATTTAGCAAACGCGTCAATGCACGCCAGAATGTACTCGGATGCACGTCATGACCTTGAATGTGGACCCGTTAAGTCGGTGTGGATCCGCTCAAACGGTCAGCCATTGATTTGGGGTTGTAGTTGTGTTGCTCGAGGTAACTGACCCGAATGTATCGAGTACATTTTTCACATTGACGACAAAATCGTTTCATGTCCTTCCGCCACCCATACCAGAATCCTCTTAGCTGCAGTTGATCCAACATAAGGGGGTACCGCGGCGGCAGCCTCACCGTCGTTCAGGCTTGGCGACCCTGCCCTCTGTGGGAACCATCCCCTAGTCACCCCATAGTAGTAGTATTAGTGTAGACTAGGAAATTTTCTGCGTTTTTTGTATGTGTTTATTGTGTTCACCGTTTTTTGTGTTTATTTTTGTCTTCCTTCAGTGCTTTGACACTGGAGGTTGGGTCATCAGACCTGTAAAAAATACCGTCTCCGAAATGACCTATACTGTGTCGAGTGGGACGTTAAACCTTACTCAACTCAAATGTCGCTGGCCGTTTCCTACCGGGGTGAATCATCATCTTGTCGTCTAACCATCCTGGCTGCATCTGCGCGTACCGGAGTACGGGACAATCCATCAGCATTGTCACGCCTATTCCCCTCTCAGTGTTGAATATCGAAATGTATGGCAACCATCTGGCCATTTGTGTTATGTGCTCCAGTGACTTTCGTAGCCCCTATAAGACCAAGTGATCTATCGTAACAGTGAATCAAATACTGCCGAAGATTCTCAACATACACATCACGGCCAATAACTCCCTCTTTGCGGTGTGGTAATTACGCTCGGCATTGAACAAAGAACAAGACGCATAAGAAATGACAACTTCTTTGTCACCCTGGCTAAGGCAAACACACGGCGCCCAAGCCTACACTACTTGCATCTGCATCCAACAGAAAAAATGCCGAAGTCAGTCGGCATTGTGTGTATATGTGCGCTCCTGATGTACAGAATGAATTCATCGGTTCGGGTCTCCATTCGTACACTGAACTTCTTTCACGAGAGTTTATTCAAGGGGACGAATGCAGAGAATAAATTTACGGTAATAGGTGACAATTCCCAGGAATGATCGAAGTTTGAAAATATTTCTGGTCACATGTTCGCCAGTCGCGTGAACGTGATAGGTCGACACAAGCGCGTTCTCTCTGAGCTCCATCTGCTCCCGCTGTGTCGACGGAACCTGGCCCATGCTGCCCAAGGCGCGACCGGCGTAATCTATGGGATACGCACCGGCGTCACTCATGGGTAGCTCGTATGCCATGCATGGGAACCTTGTCCATGTTTCAAATTCTCTCCTACCACAACATAACTACCCCAAGACCAATGACTCGCTGGGACAAGGCCGTGGCCTCAATCCGTCCCCCCTTCTAGGTGGTAGCCAACCACGGCAGTTGTGCCTCTGCGTTAGACTTCCGATGACCTTGACCTTTAGGCGTGTGAAACTCTGTGAGTGAAAGAATTTATTTACTTACTTTATTTAACATAGGCGAACAGGTTCCTATTCGAATGTGATTAGTTTTACTTATTGTATTTATTTTTGGTGTGTATTTATTTAAATACTTAAATTGACGAATGAATTTATTTACGTAAACAATAATCATTTAGCGTCCATATGGGTAAAGTTACAATATATGTATTTTTTATAACTATGTGGGGTATCGGTTGAATTTACGATGTGCTGAATGTTGTTTCTGAGTTGAATATATTCCGCAACGCCCACCTCGCGAACTTATCTTCCCGATATAATAATCGAGGTCAACTCATGGTGCGTCGGCGCAATCCACTTGGAGAACTTAGAGAACTTCCCCTTACAGCAACTTTCCAGCCTTGGCGATACCGACGTAGTATCTGGACGCAACCGGCAATAACTTCGCCCTACAACAGTTCTTCCGCGTATACGACTTCGACAAGAGTTCCTTGGCACGATGCTATCGAGTTTCTAACGCGCTGGTCGACACAACTTCGGCCGCCTGCTGTCACTCCCTATCAAATACGTCGTCTACAAATTTACCTAAAAACACCGACTCGATGTTTCGCGATCACACCGTCTGTCGCTTCCGCTGCACGATGATGGAACTAAAACATCGACAGAAAACCGCCTTTCATACGATAAAGTACCGAAAGGTTATGCGTTGCATCAGCTCGTGAAACGTGCAACACAATTCTAAACAAACATAATATCGTCACATAGTCCACACCAGCGTCGTCAATCGCGCGCTGCGATTGGGTAGTACAACCACCTGCGGAATAACAAGAAGCAGGAATATAAGCTCCTCTTTAGCAGAAACAAAGGACAGGGATATCAAGCCTGTGTTAATTATCACAACGTTAACAACAGTAACAATCTTATATAAATTGCTACGTGGACAGTCTTATGTTACATTCTACGCAGAAGTTTAAAAGGATAGATGTCAAACAGACTTGTTAGGGCCTCACGGGTAATACACTGAAAGAGTAACAATTGGGGGACAACTCGACTCCCCTTACAACAGCGTTCATTGCCCTGCATCACAAAAATAAAAGTAACTATAGTCTGTTTAGATTATCTGTCAATAACTTTCAAATAAATTGAAAATAAAAAAGAATTCGTCCATATCGCAACTAAAACGACAGTTTTGTCAGGACTATCCTATTCTGGACGCGGAGGAAACTGCGCCAGATATTGGTTAACTCGCACACCAAACAGCAAAGAAGATTGTTCGTCTGATGTCTCTGGAACTAGTGCTCGGATGTCGTCCAGAATCTGCTGACGTGCGGCTTCAAGGTAGTACACCGTCAAACGGGCTTGGCGTGCCATAGCATCGGACCATCCATATCGTCGTACCGCTGTGTCAACGATGCTCTGGACCGGTAAGGTTGGTTTATCTCGCAGCAGTTGGTGGAGATAGCTTACAGGAGCGCGATCATCTGGCCGCTGCTCTCTGATCCATTCTTCTTCTGTGGCCGGACCTACGACCTGCTGACAATCAAAGGCTCGATGCACATCCGCCGACCACGCCGGCCGAGTATGATCCGGTGGATCAACAGGGTCCGGTTGTTCTCCCGACCGTCGCTCTTCTTCTGCCAATCTCCCAATCACGGTCTTGAAAATGGCTCGACGCCTGGCGTAGCTGATCGAATGTCTTCGAGTCCAGGCGGTCCGCTCGGCAGCTGCCAGCACGGCAGCTTCATGTTCGGCCTCGGTTGCCGGTTCTCCGTTCTGTCTCATTTTGTGAAACTGGACAGCGTGTCGGCGCATGTTTCTCATTCCCGCGAACGTAACACGGCATGATGGATCGACACAACGGATCCGAGTAGGTCGAGTAGTCTGACGGATTGACGGCGTCGGCAAGGTGTGTTGGGGTAGCGTTGTCATTTCGTCACTCGCCGATGGTTCAGTCTTGACAGATACTCCCGCTCCTTCTTGATCTGAGGTAACCGTAGACGAAACTTGCGCTACATGCGCAACTCGCGGCCCTGTCGCCGTTTTTGCGACCGTCGGAAACAAGGCGGGCGGCGCGGCAGCGTATCCTCCTCCTTCACCCATTCGTATGCCTGACTTACGCGACGTACGTTTTATTCGCGACCGTCGCTCTTCTAACAATTTCCGCAAAACGGTCTTGACAGGCCGCTTGAATATGGTTCGCCGCCTGGCGTAGCTGATCGCATCTCTTCGAGTCCAGGACGTCCGCTCGGCAGCATTCAGCACCGCAGCTTCATGTTCGGCCTCGGTTGCCGGTTCCCCGTTCTCTCTCATCTTGTGAAACTGGACAGCGTGTCGACGCATGTTACTCCGTCGCGCGAACGTAACACGGCATGATGGATCGACACAACGGATCCGAATAGGTCGAGTAGTCGAATATGTCGACCACGCCGACCGTGACAGAACATCAGGATGATCCCGTGGATCAACAGGGGCCGGTTGCCGCTGGAATCTGACTCGCCGCCGCCTGCCGTAGCTGATCGCATCTCTTCGAGTCCAGGACGACCGCTCGGCAGCTGCCAGCACGGCAGCTTCATGTTCGGCCTCGGTTGCCGGTACTCCGACTCCTTTCAACTTGTGAAACTGGATGGCGTGCCGGCGCATGTTTCTCTGTCCCGCGAACGTAACAGAGCATGATGGATCGACACAACGGATCCGAGTAGGTCGAGTAGTCTGACGGACTGACGGCGTCGGCAAGGTGTGTTGTGGTAGCGTTGCCATTCCTTCACCCGCCGATGGTTCAGTCTTGTCTACTGCTGCTCCTGCTTGATCTGAGGTAACCGTAGACGATACTCGCGCCACATGCGCAACACGCGGCCCAGTCGCCGTTTTTGCGACCGTCGGAAACAAGGCGGGCGGCGTGGGAGCGTACTGTCCTTCACCAGTTCGTATGCCTGACTTCCATGGTGCATCTTTTATTCGCGGCATATTTCTGAAATAATAAGCACAGCAAATCAGTTTCTTTAGGCTACTTAATAAATATTGATGCTTCCTATATATAGTTAATATGTTTATTTAGATATATTGTTATTCCTATACACACAACCACGACTATTGAGTACTGTGGCACCAGGCAGTCTAAATCCAGATACCAAGCTGGTAGACGGGCATTCCGCGTCGTTCACGCGGTGATTGTTAGACAGTCAGCGGCAGCCACCAGTGAGTGACTTGGTCCGGTTCCACATCGACCACCCCTTCCGTGGAGCCCGGACCACTCAACTCACTTTTCTGAGGCGACCCCGATACGCTGCTCTCTTCTCTTTCCTCTTCAACAACGTCCTCGTATGTATGTGGTGACGGAACACTCGAAACCCACGACACTGATGCCTGACTGCCAGTAAAAGCCTTTAATGTATCGACGTGTGTCAGAAATATCTTCGCTTTCGGACCAGAATGGAGACAATATTTTCGGATCCTGGTACTAACCAAATGCGGTCCCGCGTACTTCCGCCTCCACTTAACCAGCTTGCCTCTGTACTTCATGGGATTGTAACGGGCTGATCGTACTCGCATGTCGCAAGTGTGCATATTTCAGCGAGTTGCTACCTCTAGCTGTTCTCGCACCAGCGCATGTTTTTTTGCATGTTGAATGGTTCTCGACCTCCTCTGCAAGATCATCAAAATTTTCCGGTACCGATTACGGCCGTATGCCATACACCAAATTAACAGGTGCCCTCTTTTCACGACAAAATGTCAAGTAGTTCGCTCAGTGTCGAGTACTCTCGTGGGTAAACTTTGATAAGCGGTAATAACAGGGCAGTAGCGAATCCTATTCGCGTTGACTCTCATCAATGGTTCGCACTACCAGACTGTTCAGCAACCAGAGGCAGGTTTTAGCGGCAGTATTCGTTATTATCAGCACCTTGTTGAAATTCATCAGCCGGCACACTTCCTTCATCAGCTGATCATGTATCGCCTTTCCGTGATCAGAGACCAAGGCGACCGGTACCCCAAACTGCATAATAGGTTTTCCAGCAGAATTTCGGCCACGGTTGCTGCCTCTTCGTTTGGAATCCTGAATGTCAGAATGTATCGGGATCCACGTCGTGACCTCGGATGTGGCCCCGTCAAGTCGGTGTGGATCCGTTCGAAAGGTCCGCCAGTATTTATGGGTTGTAGTTGTGTTGTTCGATGATACTGACCCCAAAAGTATAGAGGACAATCTTCGCATTGACGACAAAATCGTTTCATGTCCTTCAGCCACCCATACCAGAATACTCTTCAGCCCAGAACACTGTGCACCATAGTGGTCTCCGGTCACACTTGTTGCATAAAATCTTGCCGCATAGCGCCTGGAAGAAATAGTTGCACATACTGTGGTCGATCATTGGTGACCGGTTTGATTTGTTATAGCAGTCACAACTAACGTTAACCGGAACCATTCCGTTGCAAAGCGTTTCACGTCGGGTTATTCTGGCACTAACTGGCTGATGTCTTGTGCCTCCGAGCTGCGCATGATCAAAGGAAGAATAGGCCCGATGTTCGGATCGTCAAGCTGAGCCTTGGTCAATGCTTTCCTATCGTTGGCCATGTCCTTCAAAGATAAATCATCCTGTCGCATAACCATCTTGGCTGCATCTTCGCGTACCGGAATACGGGACAATCCACCAGCACTGCCATGGCCATTTCCATCTCAGTGTTAAATTTCAAAATCGAACTGTTTGACTATGCCAACCACCGGCCATCTGTGCCATGGACTCCGGTGTCTTACGTAGCTACTACAAAGCCGAGTGACTGGTCCTAACAGCGAATCATTAGCACAAAAAGTACTCACTGAAGGTTCGCAACCCAAACATCACGGCAAATAACTCCCTCTAAGTGGTGCCATAATTTCGCTAAGCCTTTGGAGAGGGAACGAGATGCATAAGTGATCAATTCTTTATCACCCTGGCTAAGGGAAATACACAGTGCCCAAGCCTGCACTACTTGCATCTGTATCCAACAGAAAAATGCCGATGTCGGTCGGCATTCCCAGTATAGGTGCAGAAGTTAGACGGTCCTCAGGTACAGAAAGAATTCCCCCAAAGACAATGACTTGCCGGGACAAAGCAAAGACCTCTGCCAGTCTTCTTTCTACACCGTGTCCGGAAAAACGGCCCCCCTAAACATGTCAAAATAACTTTATGAATAGAAAATGTTAGCGATTATTTTTCTTTGTATCATGAAAAGCTATCTATTTGCAATGTTTCTGTGAAATTTAACGACAACTATCCTATCCATTGCTGAGATATTGCTTTTTATAAAAAGATGGTCAAAAATTGCCGTCGCCAACATTGTTAATAATAACGCATGTGTGATGCTTACTTACGCCCGCCAATACTGAGGTCAGCGCACTGTGCGCCAGCATTTAACGCAATTTTTGCATAAACAAAAACAAAATGGTAGCCTAATCAGCAGAGAAGATCGAATGTTGATAAAAATTTTGCATCAAGAGAAAGGTTCAAAGAAGTTATCAGCTGAATTTCAAAACAAAGCGTTTGAACTGATGCCAACGGTGTTCATTGCGTTGGAAACTTGCGTTTTCAGTGTTAGTTCTAAAATATAAAAA
>Ga0056114_1000445_pt1 | contig 14314 bp, 9 predicted proteins | sample WorMetHERISLAND1_FD_77005 | JGI IMG/M metagenome (GOLD analysis project Ga0056114, IMG submission 77005) | Marine gutless worms symbiont microbial communities from Max Planck institute for Marine Microbiology, Germany - Olavius loisae HERON... ...
GGGCTGATTTTCAATACCGTGTCACTCTTTAGTATGGTGTCAAATAACTATCCCTTCACATTGCCTAAATCTATATTTTTGTAACGGTACATTATAGTTCCTGACAGCTTAATCTGTCTCTGTGGCAATCTGTCTCCATTATGGTCCGTTGCAGTTCCTGACAGTTCACCCCATCTTCATTGCTATTCCTGGCTGTCTGTTTTGCCCCAATCTGCTTCCATTGTGGCTTGTTGCAATAATTATAAACCTCCTGTTCACTTCTGTTGTGTGTTTGACAGGTACTTATGGAACGGTGTTCAAGGCGAAGAACAGGGAAACTCAAGAAATAGTTGCACTGAAGAGAGTTCGACTGGATGACGATGATGAAGTTAGTTCTAGTGCTGATCTTTTTTTAATTAAGTTTCTGAAATAAATCGGTTATAGTTCCAGGAGTGAAGTGCTTGGTGCCATCAGAGGGAGAGAGGTGAGGGAGGCTGGAGTGATGTCCTACCCTTCAGTGTCATTGTGTGATGAAAGGACAAAGTCTCTAGGGAGGCCGTATACTTGGGCCAATGATCTTGCAATCAGCAAAACAATTATGAGTTGTTATTGGAAAAACGATTGTGGCCCAACCTTTTTCATCTTGTTAGGCCAGTGTAACAGTGTGGTTGGACATGCCCATGTTCTCGTCAGTGGCAGTGGAAAATGAAACAATTTGAAGTTAAAATTTTGAGCATTTAAGTTTTTCAAGGTAGTTCGGCTACACCTCTGTGGTGTTTTTATCAGGTTACTGAATAATGTCTGTGGCAGTCATGTTTTCATACTGTATGTAGTGAGTAATTTGCTATGACCGTTGCATTATATTATGCATTGGGGTGCTAAAATGAAGCCATCGTTACTGACTGGCTGCACGGAAACAAAGTGAAGATTAAATGGAAAAAGACTTTAAAAGGAAAGATACAGAGTGGCAATAGGGCAACGGCAAATTCAGTGACTATAGTCTCGTTGGTACTAGAAGTGTGTGGTAAGGATTTGTGGAGGCATCAAGAGTAATACAGTGATATAGAGGCGGAAAAATGTTACGAAGAGATGTTTCTGAGGTAATGTTGATGGAGATTGGTATGAGACTATAAGTTGTGGGATTTATAGTGAACAGTTACAACTGTGTGTCTTTGTGGTGGAATGGTTGTCAGGGTGTGCCAAGCTCTGCTCTGCGTGAGATCTGTCTGTTGAAGGAACTGAATCATAAGAACATCGTCAGGTGATTTCATACCGTCTTTTTGACCATTGTTTTCATGTCAGTAATCAACTGGACTGTTTTGTTTTTTTGTCAAAGTTGTGTCACGTTTATGCGGATTTATATTCTTAGTAGTCTAACTGCATCTTTTGCTTGTGTATTTTGTCTGACATAGGGCAACAGATTCAGTGACTATATGTAGTCTGGTTATTACTAGAAGTGTGTTGTAAGTATTTATGGATGTCTAGGCATCCAGAGAAAGATTAGTACAGAAGCAGGAAAACAGTTGAAGCTTGAACTATGAATTCTTTTGTATTGTACACTGTATGGCAACATATTGTAAGCATGTGCGACTGTCACTTGGAATCAAACCTTTTACTTACTTACGTTTATTTTTGCCATATGTTTACGCTGCTGCGGCTCAGTGTGGGAAAGAACACAAGAGAAGCAAACCTGCAATAGGCACACCTGCAGGCCCAGCCAGGTATGAGCACTTTTGTACTCATTTTATTCATTTCGCGAATGCTTTCGTCACCGTATTCTGAAGCCAATGGACGGCATCATCGTCAGCCTCATGAAGAGCCTCCAGCCCGCCGGCGAACTTTGTCTGCAGGCAGTCGTCGATGATGTGCGTCATCGTCTGCCGCTGTCCGCATTGACACGAATCAGACTGAGCCATGCCCCAACGATGGAGGCTGGCGTGGCAGGTACCGTGGCCTGTCCGGAACCGGTTCAGAAGGGTCCACGGTTGACGCAGTAGGTCAAAGCCAGGTGGTCGGACGGCAGGGTCAGGCACTAGGCCATGGTTGACCACAGAGGCCGACACCCAGGCATCTCTCCACAGATCGTCAGTGACGCCGGTTGTGTCACTTTTGTACTGAGACTGACGTACATTCTCTGAGGAGTTGATGAAGAAAGATGGGGTCCAACTGAGTCACTTCCGCGGCTGGCATCACAAAGGATATCAGGCCACAATAATTTGGATCAGTCACCAAACATTGCCAATGGGATTATGTGCCAGCTAACCCAGGTTTACCCGGACAGTTGCTGAAACTTGTTTGTGTGTGATTTTTCTGGTGAAATATCATTAACAGTGAGTAACTTGTTGTGTAGGTTGTGTGACGTCGTGCACAGCGAGAAGAAATTGACACTAGTGTTCGAGTATTCCGATCAAGACCTCAAGAAGTACTTTGACAGTTGTAATGGAGAAATTGATCCCGACATTGTCAAGGTGATGTCATTGTGTCTCGCACGTAGTTTTCCCAGCCATTGTGTTACACATAACTTTTAATATATAAGTTTTCATGCTTCACTTTAGTTTTAGCACCTGCAACACTGTTCACTACATTAATTGTTGATCTATACCACGAGGCTTAGTAGCATATGACACTCTTTGCCGTAATGGTTAACGTGCTGGCACTTGGGCCCAGACGTCCTGGGTTTGTGTCCCCACCCTGTTACTATTCTACTGGGTAGCAACCTTGGGCAAGCTGTTTACTCACATTGCCTCCCCAGTCTTCTCAGCTCCAAGAAACTGCGGTACAAAAGGGAGTTTCGGAGTGGACCGCTTTAACGGCTTAACTGTTTGAGCACGTTGGATTAAGCAAAATTGCTGTAGCTAAGAGCTTTAGAACGCATTATAAAATAGTCTCAATTTGAAGTTGAATTTTAAGCATTATGACATCGGAACAATATCAACATAAATGTCAGGTTCAGATGATCACAGGCAGCAAAAACTCCTTTATCAATAGACTGGGGTGTTAACGAGTGTAATTTCACGCATAATTTTTCCCTTCACACGTGAAATTTCCTACCCATACGCACTGTTTGCTGCTAATCTCAACTCATTGCATTTCAAGTGGGCTTGGTGCTAGACAAGACCAGTATGCAAGTAATTAAAATGTAGCTTTATATAGTGACGCTTTGGCAAACGACCTCTTAAATGTTGATTTGACTGGCTCCCATTGACTGTTCTAGTATGTACTATTATAACAAGATCAGCGGATGCTGTGAAGACAGTGTGATGTGACATCAGTATGACAGTGTGACACCCAGTCTGCCTGTTGATGCGACCTGTGTAGTCGTTCATGTATCAGCTGTTGAGAGGTCTCGAGTTCTGTCACAGTCATAACGTACTTCACCGTGATCTCAAACCTCAAAACCTTCTCATCAACAAGGTGATGAGGATTCACACTGTCTCGGTTTATTACTGCCTGTTACGCGGCCCTCTCTAGGGGCCGAGTGAAGCGTTGCACCCTTCCGTCCGTCTGTCTGTCCATTCATTTGTCTCCTACGATTTGCTGGAAATCATTAAGCCATAGCAACTTCAAATAGGGTGGATACATGACAATAGACATGAATAACTGGAGCAGGAAATTTGAGGTCAAAAGGTCAGTGGTCAAGGTCACTGGGAATGAAAATGTAAAAGAATTTTGCACATATCTTCATCAAAAGTGGATAAATTTACATAACACCAAGACTGCAATGATTCTCTGCCAGTTCTACATGTCATCCGATACATTTCACCAGCAAAAGATGTGAAATTTTTTGATATTTGTCTGTATGCCTGTCACACGCCTTTCATTTCCTCAGAACAGAGAGGTTACTTCTGTCATTGGTAAATGAAGTAATCTTGAGATTCAAAGGTCAAAGGTCAAGGCCACTAGGAACGTCGCAAATTGGTCAATTTACATTGAACCAAAGTGTTACCTGTACTGTTGTGTACAAATTATCAAGTACATTTTAACAGTTAAAATGCATATTTTTGAAGATCTGTCCATCAGTTTGTCACATGCTCAGTTTACTTGCATTTGCTTGAAATTTGAAAGATATTGAAAGTTCTTATTGAAAGTTGTTTTGGAGAATTTGTCTTTCAGCTGACTAACTGTTGGAGCAGTATTGCGATACAAAGGTGAAAAGTGCTTTTAATTTAGCACTGCAATAACTACGAAGCAACGACGACTTGACCATGTGTTCATTGCAGTTCCGTTCAGTCAGTGTCTCACCATTCAAGAACACAGAAGTCATCACTCTCGGCCTCTCCGCTTCCTATTAATTTTCTTCATTTTGTAGAATCCACTGAGTCGGACGTGCCAAATCATTTTTCCGCCAACTTTTTGTGTCTTTTTTTGTAGCTTTAACTGTCAGTTTACTGCCATTTCCCCCAAAATCCAACAAATTTGTATGCATGTAATGAAGAATTTATAGACAGTTTGCCGGACATTTGTATAGATCGTATGCACATTAATTGATGCCTTTAGTTAATTTATATAACGGTTGATACAAACGGCAAACTGTGTGTCCAGAATGGTGAGCTGAAACTGGCTGACTTCGGCCTAGCTCGTGCGTTTGGCATCCCAGTGCGTTGTTACTCTGCGGAGGTAGTGCCAGCTTCTGATGCTAAATGTTGTGTTTGGCTAGAGTTCTGACTGCGTGTCTGTGTCGGTTGAGATCAAATACGCAGCAGCATTGCCTAATGAGAGTGTGTAAATAGAAAGTTGTTTTTAACTACGAGCATACAAAACGTTTCAAGTAGTACTTGGGCCATGGTCACTGATTGAAGTAGGGCTGTAACGGATTTCGTCTTTGGCTCTGGCCGGAAATCGGCACTTTTTCCAAATCCGGCAGAAATCCGGCTCCGGCAAAAATCCCACTGGAGCCAGATAGTTTTGTTAGATTTGAAAAGTCAATTTTTCCCAGACATTAGATAACTTGGAACTGTAGTAACTTAATCTAGTAGGCATAAATAAGTAAGAAATCCAGAAATTAAGAAATGCACAACGGTAATTGCTGCACAAAAAATAATCAAAAACTTGTATCACTCGTACGTTCGTAATGTTTTACACATTAAATTACCAGTAGTAAAATTCGAATCCAATTTGAAATCCGGCTCTAGCTGGATTTGTCATTCCAAATCCGGCTCTGGCCGGATTGGAAAAACATAATTCCGGTACAGCCGTTAACGAGAAGTCTCAGTTGATGTGCCGTAAACAGTCAGTAAGGCTTATAAGTTTTAAATTTAACGATGTAGTGTGTAAATATATTTCTGTGCCTTTTTTCGCTGAAACCAGTACAACAGTTTCATCTGATCAAATGTCTGAAGTAGTCTTCGGTGGTTTTGATTTTGTACATGTAAACATTACTGCATGAATACAAGCAGACAGAACATCAGTGTGATTTAAGTTGCGAAATATTGTCCAGTTTCAGTTTCGTTTTTCACTGTATTTTTTCTGTATCAGTTTCTTTTTCAGTGTTTTGTAATTTTTTGGTTTCCGTTTTCGTTTTTGTTAACGGAATCAAAATTTGTCCGTAAACGGATATTTCCGTTTTCGTTGAATAACATGCATAGAATATCTGTGCACCTATTTTTCTCTAAAATTGACGGTCTGTCTAATGCTCGGTCTCGTGATTGGTAATGGTATGCATGCTGTTTTATTCGTGCATTGCAAACTTTTGCTTCACAAAAAATTAGTGCTACCGTATCAAGTTACATGACGTGAAACAGAAATACTACGGAAACGAAAACGGACATATCGAAATTTATCAGTTTCCGTTTCAAATTTTTCCGTTTCGTTTCCGTTAACGGAATCAAATTTTTTCAGTTAACGGATATTTCCGTTTTCCTTTCCGTTAACGTAAATCACACTGCAGAACATGCTGCTTTTAGTGTCTTAGTGATAGTCAAATCACAAGTTTTCGGTATTGTGTGTGTTAGGTGGTGACGCTGTGGTATCGCCCTCCTGATGTCCTGTTTGGTGCAAAGCTCTACTCAACGTCCATTGACATGTGGTCTGCTGGCTGCATCTTTGCTGGTCAGTCTAAAATCTTCTTTCATCGAGATATTTCTTTGTACACTGTGTCTCAAAAAAATGCACCAACTTTGAAATGGTATAGCTCAAAATTATAAGGATCAATTTTGATGACATTTGGCAGAAATATTTAAAAGACTCTATAATAGAGTTTGTATGCTTCAGTTTTCATGTAGGTTTGCTTGTTATCACGTTGTCATCTCAAGCTGCCTGCGTACCAAAAATAACACGTGCATGTTTCTTCTGTTGACAGGCAGTGTGATGCATAATTTTCGTCACTTCCGGTTATGCAGATTAGGACAAATATTAAATTAAGAAACTGCATTAGCAGTAATTCATTGATGAATGCATTATATTTAAATGTCTGCAGATTACGTGTGTCAAATATTATGAGCTTAGATGTGTTTTAATAAATTGCACCGCTTCAAAGTTGGCACATTTTCTTGACATTTGTGTTATTTTCGGTGTCCAAACGAAAAGTGAAAGTTGCAGTTCGATGGCGATGTGTGCATCACTTAAAGCTAAGCAGCATGTATGCCAGTTTGCCTACCGGCTTATTAATATGTCAACATTATTAATTTTAGCCAAATGTCTGAAGTAGTCTTCGATGGTTTTGATTTTGTACGTATAAACATTTCAGTGGGGGAACTAGCTTGGCAAACGTTGTTTTGTTGAGTGCACAGGTGTAAACCGGCGGATTTTAGGGGACGAGTGACGATTAACGGGCGCAATAGTGTACGTGATAACTGACAGTGCGATTGTAATTTCAGCACAATTTAATATTTTGGCACATTATTGTTCATGGTCCAAAATCAAATCACCGTGTCGCTATGTCATACCATTGCTATTTGACTGTCGGGTTCTGCATACTAGATAGTCTACTATGAGCCAGTACGGTCGGCTATCCTAGTGACAGCTTGGCTTCTTGTTTGTATGATGTCATAACTCAAGTCAGTTGTGTGTTCAGAGTTGGCTAATGCTGGACGGCCGCTGTTTCCTGGCAACGACGTGGACGATCAGCTGAAACGAATATTCAAGTAGTACTTCCAGCTTTATATATGATTCTGTTATAACACTGCTGTCCTTGTCTCCGTCCAATCATACTTGAAGCTTGCTGTCCATGCTTGCATGTAACTGTAGTTACTCAAGCCTCTTGGAGAGAGAGTTCTTGTGAACCACATATGAATGAGTGAGTGAGTGAGCAGTTTCTCAACAGCACATCAGCACAATTAGGCTATACAGTGCTGTTCACGTCGGTACACGCTGGAATATATGGGACAGACGACAAATTAAAAACAGCTATGTCATACCATTGCTATTTGACTGTCGGGTTTTGCATACTAGCTATTCTACTAGCAGATCTTGCACAACCCAGAAAAAGCAAACAACACAAAATGCTGCAAAACAAAACTAGCCTGGTTTAGTCGCTTCTTATGACACACAGCCAGGAAACGAGGTGGGCTTATTCTACAATGCTCCTGAGCACACACGAAGCATGAACCACTGATGAGCAGATGGCTGTTGGCTTTGGGTTTAAAGGACAGATCTTGTAACCCGGCATATGAGCTGGACATGTCCCGTGAAGATCGTAGGAGCATGTGCCACGTTCGTTCACCAGTTGTTGTCTGACATTTTGCCATAGTACCTGGCGGACGACTGCCATCTTGTCGCCGATGCTTGTGAACGGTGGCTGCGTTCCACAGCGAGCCGAACATGCGTTGTGATGCGGACATACAGCACCTTCAGCGACAGAGCGTTCTCAGCTGCTGGACCCGGACTGTGGAACAGTCTTCCGTCGCACCTGAAAGACGCTGACTTATCGTACAATGAATTCCGGCGGTCGTTAAAGACATTTCTGTTTGGACAGTCGGGCCACGGCGCAGTGTGAACTTTATTGACTGCGTCGACTAGAAATATTCGTACTTACTTACGTGCACGTCGTGTGTTTGATTGTTTTCGTGAGATTTTGTGACGTCGGGAAACATATAAAGCTTGTGATTTGCAGGGTGCTTGGAACGCCGACTGAAGACACTTGGCCTGGTGTGTCACAGCTGCCAGAGTTCAAGGTTAGCGTGTTTTTTGTTGTTTTGTACGTCACTACTTTCATAATCTCTTCCACTACACCTTCACTCTGCCTCGATCAGTCGTAAAGAAGTTTTCTGGAGGACTGAAACCCGCCTGATCAATCATATCTATATGCCCTGAGAGCTACTTTAGAGTGATCTGAACTGAATGTTGAAAGACAGTGTAGTTAAGGAATAGCATTTTCTGCAAATTCACTGTCAATTCCGTCGCTGTAGCCGACAACCTTAATCGTCTCCAGAATGAAATCTCCAAAATGTTCTATAATATGTCAAGTGGGATGTAATTGTCACTCATCCACCTATCCCTGCTGGTCAGCCCTGTACTTCTGTGGCCTTCAGTTGTGATTATAAATAGCTGATTGCGTAAACTATAACATTCCCATACCATTACCAGGATGCCAAGGTTACCAAGATACTTCTGCTGTAAGTAAGCAAATAAGTTAATTTATACACGGCACATTGTATCAGCAACCCTAGACAAATACAATTTCAGCAGTCGTTTGAACTTACCCATTTCAGGGTTGGTACGACACGAGGAAGTCGGTAAACTGTTCCACAGCTGTGTGCAGTAAACAGGCACACCACGTGATACACTAGTTCTGTATTCGTAGTGTTAGTGTATGGCTGACGGTCCAGTAGTAAGTATGTAAGTAAGATGAAGGAGTCACTGTGCGCTAATGTCAGTGTGTGATTGAGTGTTACAGTATGAGTCGTCGCGGTAGTTTGTCGGTTGCTAAGCGCTGTCGTCACTGGTCGTGTCGTAGGTCTATCCACTGTACCCCGTCAGCACCAACTGGCAAGTCATCGTTCCCAAACTCAACGCAAAGGGTCGAGACCTACTTGTGGTAAGTGAGAGCACACCGGGTGAATGTCAGAGAATCCACATACATTCGTAGAGAGAGTTACACACGTACATATGTACAGATATAGCAGTAACAGTAGTTGTCCGGGTGAAATCAACTGTAATAGTTTATGGACACAAATGTGAGAGAATTATCTCTCTCATATATCTATTGTTTATTGCACAGATGAAACAAAATTATCCGTGTTAAGGTTCACCATATACAGATTGAGATTTTTTTCTGGAAATAATAATTACATTAATTCTGTGTGCTGACCTAAATAGTCAGTAACAACAGCGACAAACGTTTGACTGGTTCTGTTCAGCTGCACTGATATTTTGATGAGGTTATTAGTTGCTGGCGTCACCAGATTGACAGATTTAACCAGCCCGGCCATGGAGCATTGTATATGTGCTGCAGAGTCTGCTGGTGTGTAATCCTCAGCGGCGAATGAGCGCCGACGACGCCATGCAGCATCAGTATTTTGCCGATCTGAACGCCGCCGTGCGGCAGGGCTGAAATCAAACAACGTGACCTAGAGATACAGTCTTGTTGTGTAGTTGTACGACCATTCCATTCAACAGCACACCAGATCGTTTGTAGTCGTCTCTCTTCCGCTAAGCCTATGACACATGTGAAAGTTTCTTGCCAAAGTTACGTGCACTAGTAATGTGCAAGTGCTGTATGACACGCTTGAAAGATGAAACATGAAAGTTAAATGGTAAAATGCTAAATGGCTCCCGATATTATAGAGCACTGGAAAGTGTCAGCATAGCGTCAACCTTGTCTACCGCCTTTACCGTTTACCCATGCCAGATCCGAGTCCATCAATGCTGACAGTCTAAACTCCAACTTCCTACAGCTCAGAAGAAGGAGTGGCGGACGGTTCACCCCATGCGGTTACCTGTCAACACTGTGATACACAGTACTTTAGTAGGCCTCGAACCCGCAACCTTCCGATCGTTGGTTGATTGTTGGTCCGACGCGCTACCAGTAGTGCCACCGAGTTAATATGGCGGATGATTGGTGACGGTCAGTTTTTTTAATCATTCTGTTCTTGTACGACGTATGAGTAACATCATACAAGCGGTCATAAGATTCCATCAGATCAATAATTAGCAGAAAAACCTTTTCATCTGACTATCTATCCACACTTGATCTCTCCCTGTCGCTGTTGTTTGTCATCAATGTCGCCTGTTTCTGACTGGCCAATCACACCTCACCGTCAGTGGTTAAATTACTCATTGGTGGGTCGTGGAGCCCTATTCTGTGGCCACTAAAATAAGCGATGGTCGTAGTTTGGTACTACGGCAACGTGCGAAAATCCGTAGCAAACACGGGCCTGTAATAATACCTACTAGTGGGCTTGCAGTCAATAGTAAAAGGCATTTAATTTTGTTACTAAGCATGCAATGCATATCTCAGTGCTTAAACTGCTGCCTTGTACAATAAAGTCTTCAAAGACAATGCATCAGCCATGAAGAACACAACGTGGTACCAGAGCCCTGTTTGGGAGTAGTGGAGCTCCTACTGTCCTGTCTCTGAGCCCAAATCATAAGTGGGGCAGCTTGGCTTTGGCGGGCTCCAGCCCAATTTAACCCATGCTCACCGTCTGCAAAAGAAAACTTTCACATGTGTCATAGGCTTTAGGTGCAAAAACACTCGTACATCTTTCTATCTCTTCAGTACACAGAATTGTATCATGGTATTTATTTGTTAGAGAGCGAACCGTGTTTATGCATGACTGTTGTCTGGAAAACGTGGTAAAGTGTGCAGATTGGATAGTGGTTGGGATTTGCGAAAATTACGGAAGGGGGAAACTTGTGCTTTGCACTTTAAAATTAGCACTACTTGCCTGTTTTGAAAAATACTTCAACTTTTTGTTTTTATTAAATTTTCCTGTTTAATTGTTGAAATATTTTGTATTTATACTGTAGTTTTATTGTGCTGTGTTTTGTTATATCATAACCATAATATAGTGATCGTTGGATAGTGCATTACTGTCACTGGCAAAGTTGGGAAATTTGGCTTATGTCAGAGGGTGATTACCGTGTCTTTTGCAGTCTACTGTCAGTGCACTGCAATGACTGCATTCTTCTTTATATATGGTTAAGTGAAAGTCTCCAATTACATAAGTCCTGTTATTTGACGACAAAATACTGTTTTCAGTCGACTGCAGAGTGAAAGGAAATCAAATGAGGGAATTGTGATCAGCTTCTGAATCAAAGAACACAATCATACCTGTGTGCTTGGACAATGACGATGTCACACCTGTAGATTATCTTCTTGCTATAAAGTTTGTTGTAGTGAATCATAAGGGATTTGGCGCCACATTCTCAAAACTTCTTAGGAAAAACTTAGGAAGATTTCTTATCTTAGGAAAATCATTAGGAAAATATTTGGCAAAGCAGTAATGTCAAATTAGGAAATATATGACACAATAATAATAATAATATCGTCTTGCTATAAAGTATTGTTTTAGTGAATCATAAGGGCTTTGATCGCCAGTGCCACAATGAAAGAGTTGTAGTCTTGTGCAGCTGTTTGAAAGCTGCTGGGATATATACTTGAGTTTGACAGCAACGACGAAAACTGCCAGACATTTAAAATATAAGACACAATTGTAGTAGTATTAGTTGACAGTAATAGTATAATTAACCCTTTGACGCCCACTGTTGCCGTATGGGTACAGCTGTGAAGCATCGTGTGCCAGACTGGGTTAAGTCGTCATTTGTAATTTTTGACATCTGGGCACTCTGACACACAACCCTGAGAAATACTTAATAAGACTGTTGTGCATAATACGGCAGTGTTTAAAAGTTTGACATAGTGAGTAAGAAAAATAAACAAAACCGTGCAAATTCTTAAGGCTTTCTTCGATACATTTAAGCCAATAATTTAGTGTGATTTTTATAGCCATTTAATTTTTTAGTGTTTGTTGCATAGTAACTGTTGTTATCTTTTGACTGTAACACTTCACTCATTGTGTTTTCTGGGCAGTTTTTGCTCTTCTGTACATAGTTTCTCTGAAGTGGTGTTAATGTGTTTATTGCTGGGCTAGTTTGGTTTATTTGTGTCAACTATGATCTGGACACTTGTCACTTTGTCATCATGAAAGGCAGGCGTGTGTAATGTCGGAGACTTATGGAATTGCCATATGAACATCACTTGTTGCATCGTGAATGAATAAATGCGGGTTGATGGGCAATATCAGTGTAAAATTGCATTGCACGAATATCAGTTGTACTCATTGTTCTGTAAGTGAGAACTTGCAATTTGACCATCACTAAAACTTCTGGATATATTGTGATGAGTCTCTATTGTGTTTACCGGTGCATTGCAGTGATGGAAAAGTCTCGACGTTTCTGAAGACTTTTCGCGAGTACTGTATGATAAATTAGTGTGGCTTGTGGTGCTCTCTGTGTGGTTTGAAATAATTGTAAAATTAGAAACGTGCGAAAATAAACTACATGTGCAGTGGCGATTTCGCTGCCAAGTCCCAGAGTACACACATGGGCATTACAGCTTGTCAGAGCGACGGTCGTAGACTAGGAGAATGCATGCTGATTGTTGTTTGTGCTGACTGTATGCTACTCATAGTTATTGTCACGATATATAATAACATCGGGTTGGTACGCATTATGTGTATGATGGCAGTCAACTAGTCAATGGTCGATAATTATTGTGTGAATAGTTTTGTCACGTTTTCTACGGCTGTTTTCTTTCGTTTCTTCAGTGGCGTAGCTAGGTTTTGGAGGGCTTGTGCACATGTTCATTGGCGGGACCCCGTCTGAAATTAAAATAGGCGTTTGCCAAAATGAACATAGGCCGTGCTACAGAGTACAGAAGTACGTCACAGGCGTCAACCTGTTAGTAATATAGTGTGGAGGGGCAGACTTGAATGGAGGTGCCGATGGGAGTGAAGTCTGGGGAGGGGATATCCCCCGTTTCCAGTGGGGTGGGAAAATGTTTTCGATTTTTGTCCTACTAAATGTTGAACTTTTATGCATTCTGGATTCTGGAGCAGGGAAATAGTACAGCAACTGTAATCGTTCATGATGTTCGATCATGAGAGATTGACATCGGCACGATCAGTGCCACTGCCATATAGTTTGTGTATTTCATTATTTCAGAACTTTTAGCGGTTTCATTGACTGTATTTTCAGATGCGTAAAAATTACGGCCCATGGCGGTTGGGGGCCCCTGAATGCCAGGGGAGGGGGGGCTTGTGCATTGCACAACCTATTGCTGTGCCACTGCATTTCTTACACTTGCAGACTGACTGTGTCCATTACAGGCTGTGGCTAGATAGATTACCCACAACACTCGACTTATTCACATTAACCCTTTGACGCCCACTGTTGCCATATGAGTACAGCTATAAAGCATCCTGTGCCAGACCGGGTTAAGCCGTCATTTGTAATTTTTGACATCCAGGCACTCTGACATTCAGCCGACATAAGTTACAGTGTCATGGTCTGTTGGGTTTAACCCTAGCTGGCTCTGGCTGTGTGTAATCATCCGAACTGATACGATATTCTACAGTAACCTGTGAGATCTCGTAGGCGTCGTCGTGAAGTAATTGCACGCTGTTGTCCTATGGTAGGCATAGTATAGTCCTGTCAGTTGACATGTATTACTTGTTTTATCATGACTGCGTGTGAGCTAGTGTGAATTACTGTGAATATACTGCGGTTCAGAAACAAAATAATGTGAGAGTTTACCTACCTATTGGGTACCGCGGTGGTAGTCCCACCTCCGTCCAGGCCTGGCAACCCTACCCTCTGTGGGAGCCGTCCCCTAGTCACCCCATATTATTGTAGACTAGGGGACTTGCTGTGTTTTGTGTTCATGTCTGATTATTGTATGTTTGATTTGTCTGTGTACTATTTATTCTTTCAGTACTTTGATACTGTTGGTTGGGTCTTTTGACCTGTAAAACCGTCTCCCATATAACCTATACTCTGTTGGCGGGGACGCAAAACACTGCTCAATCCAATCCAATCGCTCTGCTGTATGTAACGTTACTTTGGATCGGATTTCTAACCGAAACACCGTACGTGACCGGTGGGGATCAACACTTTCGATTATGATTGTTAAAATATTTAAAGCGAAAAAGTGCCCTAGTAGACTGTAGACAACACGGAAGCCAGACAAGAGCAGCGCGTAGCCTACACAATGAACATGACAACACAGTGGTTTAATAGCAGGTCCTACATTACATTGCATAAGCTCAGATGAGTCTAGATTCCACGTCACTCCACATCGTTGACGCACTGAATGTCAGTTCACTGCAGGACACTTGTTTTCTCTGTGTCGCAATACAATCAGATCTACCGACACTGCGCATGCGCCAAACGGTCA
>Ga0056114_1000446_pt1 | contig 14304 bp, 10 predicted proteins | sample WorMetHERISLAND1_FD_77005 | JGI IMG/M metagenome (GOLD analysis project Ga0056114, IMG submission 77005) | Marine gutless worms symbiont microbial communities from Max Planck institute for Marine Microbiology, Germany - Olavius loisae HERON... ...
ACAAGTTACATGTTGACATCCGCGACCGAACATTGCCGTTGACATCGTTGCTATAGCAACAGAGGAGCTAGCGAGAAATCGCAAGGAAGTTGTCTTTTACTTCTTAGCTAGAATTCTCAAGAATGAAGAGCGAGAATCTCGTAGGAAAAAGTAAAAGACAGTCTTTATTATTATTACATTTTGCAGTTATTTTTCCATATTAATTCTATTTACAGCTTCTAATCTCAAAAATCTCTTCCATAACATTTATCCTAAATGCATTGCATAAGCTCTTTTATACACGCCTTTGGCCTTACTAATAAACTTTAAACTTCTTAAGGCATGATATAGCCGCTACTACTTGCGTGCTTAGATTGTCGTTAAACCCTAACCATCCATCCATCCATGAATTAGTTATTAAAAATAAAGTTATTAAATTCGATATTATTTGATAATGCAGGGGATATCGTATGAAGTTTTCAGTTGACTGCTACTAGAGTCTTCCAAGAGGCAGCTAGATACGTGCAACCCTATAGTGATATTACGACATAATGACACCGTACTACTGTTCTGGCACAGTATTATTCAGCTGTGATGTCAATTCCTCCTGCGTATTTATGTATTTATGTATTTCTGTAGTTGTTCAGCTATATAACATAAGTTTATTCAGATGGATGTGAGCCAGAGTGGGGAGGGGGAGGGAGATGATTCATCGTTTCATGGGAGAAATGCACCTGCCCTCCTCCCCCTCATCAGAGCAATAAACAGTGTCATGTGACGCCAGTATCACATTGTCTTGTTCAACAGTTTGTCTGCATCTCATTGCAGACACTGACTGCTGTTGCCTGCAGGTGACGCTTGTGGTGCTGGTCTATGCCAGCTTCACTTCTGCACACAGTAGCAGTCTTTAATTCTCATTGGGAATGTTAATTTTCGAGATTTTTATTTCTTGATACGAGAATTTCAAATCTAGAGACTCGTCGAGTACTCGGAACTTAATGCGGCTTTGGGAGACGGTCCGTGGAGGAGTCGTCAGTCGTTCTCACCTCCCCTCCTTGCTGTGTTTTGTGTTTATGTATGCTTATTGTGCTTTTCTGTTGATTGTGTAATCTATGTGTGCCTTCAGTACTTTGATACTGTTGGTTGGGTCTTTTGACCTGTAAAAACCGTCGCCCGTATAACCTATACTGTGTTGGTGGAGACGTAAAACCATGCACTATCTATCTATCTATCTACCCCCACTGGGAATTAATTACCGTTGAGTCGAGGCTACTCGACTGGATCTTATCGGCCCATGTCATGCTGACAGGTCGATGCGCCGGACGAGTTTCAGCTGTCGGTCGTCAGTCGGCTATAACACATTCACCGTTTGCTGTCTCCAGAGGAGACGTCTGACCACCACTGATGTTCAGTTCTTTAACCCTTTGATGCCCACTGTTGCCATATGGGTACAGTTATAAAGCTTCCTGTGCCAGACCGGCTTAAGTCATTTGTATTTTTGACATCCGGGCACTGTGACGCGCAGTCATGAGCGCCAGAGTGCCCGGATGTCAGAAATTACAAATGACGGCTTAACCCGGTCTGGAACAGGATGCTTTATAGCTGTACCCATATGGCGACAGTTAGCGTCAAAGAGTTAAGGCAGAGTTTGCACGTTGCTTTTGTAGTGTTCATTGTGTTCATGTATGCCCACACGACCGACTTTTGCGCCATCTCTGATTTAAAATTTAGTCCTGATAAAATGCAAGAATGAACTTAATTCTGTCCCACTACAATGCACTGGCTGAGTTACAGTCAGCGACAGCCGACAGTGTATAACTTTCATATGTCGTGATGTCAGCGTCACTTAGTTGGCTTGGACCAATGAAATGTGTACAAATTAGTGAAGCCGTGGTAAAGTTATCAGTCGTTGGAGGGTTACAGATGCAGTGTTGATAAGAAGCGGAGGATTCAACGGGATGCTGCGCCCGCTAGGCCTACCTACTGACCCCTCTCACGTTGCAGCTGGTGGCTCCCCTCCCCTCCCCCTCCCACTCACTCACTGTGACTTAACTGCCATGGTGGAGTCAACCTACATAGGTTACCGAGTCAGTCAACTCGACTAACTTTGACTCACTTGCGCGCAGACTGCCAGCAGTTGGCTTCACGTATCGACCGTCATTAAACCTTCTTAAAGTTAACATGCGATCCAACAGCCTCAAATTCTCTGTGGCGAGATATACAATTCTCGATAGCAAGCAATTTTCTCGAGTCTCGCGAGTCTCGTTAACATCCCTAATTTTCATCATTGAGATGACAAACTGAATTAAGTGGATGAATATAAGCATATCACAGTGTATTAGAACTATTGTGCATTCATGTAATGTGTGCCATATGTCCGTCAACATTGTGTCAAAACCTTGACTGGAGAACACTGATTGCGGGCAGGGTACCATTTTTCTCCAGTACAGAAACAACCACATCAGCTTATTGAAGTCTGCTTCAGTAGTGCTGTTTTGTGCTTAACTGCTTACACAAGATATTATGACGATGATGTGGAAACGTGTCAGATATTTGCCGCTAATAACTATGTTGATGGTTGCTGTGTAGATGCGCTGGCAGTGGCTGGACATCACGTTGGTACCACGTGTCGTTTGGAGAACATTACTGCAATGACTGCTTTGATAATTTCTATCGAAGGCAAGTTCTGCTTTGATTTATACGAGCAATCTCAGCATTATGTGCTTGTATGGCTCAAATACCTGCTCTTCACGCCAGCCAGCCTAGCGCTTCGCGTCACTGCGCGCCGGCCCTACGCCTGTGCTTCGTGCTGGCCTAGCGCTGCCCACTGGCCTAGTGATGGACGAATATGACAGACCAATAGCAGATTTAGAGACAAGCGACGTCCACCCCTGACCAGTTTTTAAAGATTGATGTGCTGTTATTGTGTATATATTTTGCAGAGTGCTACTGTTGCAATTTTTACTGGTGATTGATTTATTTGCCAATTCCAGCATTAATGCTAAAGGTTTTTTTTGTTTATGTGCACTGAGTCAAAAAAATCATGCCCCTTTCCATACGTTTCTTCATATCTTTGGCTGAGTTTCCATTCTTTACTGTTTACCTGGCGGTAAAATATGCAGGAATTGGCAACAAAACAATTATCATATTTTACACGTACTTTAAATATGTCGCTGCATGATCAAAGTATCAAAATTAGGAACTTTTTACACATTTAACACAGCAACGCCAGTCCATTTTTTAACGACTGCTAAGTGCGGTAATAGGTATCATTGTGTCTGTCCATCCTTCACGTTGTGGTATAATGTCAGCAAAGACCTACGATGTCTACAGTCATAGAGTTTTCACCAAACAGTAGTCCAAAAACTAGTTTTGGCGATGCAAAGATGTTGCAGAAATTCCGTATCGAAGGGTGTCATCCCCTCATTGAGATAATGCCTCCATTCTGAATTTGACAGCATTTGAGAAAAGCATACTTTGCTGACTGCTATTGATGAAGCTATTATTAGCTTGTTGCATCGTTACCAACTAGAATTAGTTGTTTAAGGCTAAATCCGGTATCGTTTAAGGCCTAACTGGCTCGAAAATGCCAAATCTCTACACATAAATTTCTGTAAGTCCCAGTACAACACCAGTTATGATAATGTGAGCTACTATGCCATATAGAGATTACACTTCCTCGTAGTTTTTAGATAAACCGCATGGTACTTCTGCAAGCGTCGCACAGGTTGTAATTGTGAATTGGCAGCTATATCATCATCATGCTATGTCTTGTAAACACTCAGAGCCAGAGTTACCATAGAACATGAATATGAAGTCAAGATTTTCTTTGCCTCACAGGGTGTAGTGATGTGTATGGTTGCTGAACTAAGTAGAAACACTGGAGACCAGTGGTAGCGATGTAACTGAACTTTGTTATTGGTTACCTAGCCGATTATTTTTGACTCATGTTACATGTTGACAGCACAAAGGATGGTTATAAGGCATACGTGAGGTGGAAGCACACATGGTCTTCTAACGCTAGAGTCGAGGCTAACGTCAAGCTGTTTCTTGTTGATAAGTACCTGCCGTTCTGGGTCCAGTGCACCAGCTGCAGTCAATGGCGACCGCTTCCGAACAATACCAGCTTCACTCCGGAACTTGTCAAGAATTACAAATGTGACGCTAACACAACGGTAACAGCAGCCTTGATTCTGGAGTATTTTAAAGGTGTTTGAGTCACGTTTTGGGCAAGTTTACATGGCAGAAAGTAGTGTAACTAGACATGAAATTGAATTGTTGCTCGGAAACATGAGCATTAAACTAATGTAATAGTTGCAGTTTGCTAGTTTTATAGTAACTGGTGAACTCTTTGAGGACTGTGAGTTCATCCCAGTGTTGGTCAGTATAGCAGATAACACATGGAGAGCCAAGTGCACAGCATAATGCTCATGCAAAAACTGCTTGAATATTGAATGTGATTTTTGCAGTGTCGGTGCACACGCACAATTATATTCTTTTGTTTCTTAAACATTGTTGAACTGATCACTGTTTATAGCTGTAAGTTTTGCTGTGAGCATCTACTGTGTATGAAACTAAGTATGAATGTATGTGTACTTTATGCTTTTAGAAGGATGGCAAACAAGGTTGTGACATTCCTCAAGATGAAGTGAGTATTTGAGTGGAATGGCTGTTGTACAAAACATCTGTCATAGAGTAATGTTGCTGAGTCATTCATACTGATTAACCCTCTGGGCTGAGTGACAGTGTCAGAGTGCCCGGATGTCAAAAATTACGAATGACGGCTTCTTAACCTGGTCTGGCACAGGATGCTTTATAGCTGTACCAATATGGCAACAGTGGTCGTCAAAGCAAGGCCATAGAATCAGAACCAAGACCGGTATGTTGTCTACTGTGCGTGGGTGGTTATGTAGTGAGCCACTGAGATGTCCACACAGTAAGTAAACAGACACACCACACAGACTTTAATGCCATATCTTGCAGTGTCTGGCTAATGTCTCGTGGCCGTTGTGTGAGCTGTTGTAGCTGAAGAGTGCGGTAGTGTGAGAAACATGCCTTGGTGTGAATGTAGTGTGTTGAAGGAGTGAACGAGCCCAACTGGATCAACATGCTGATGGCTCCTCCATACATGCTGAGCTCACCAGCCGCACCATTCCTTGTCAACTACCGACCAGACACTGTCGGACTGAGTGCTTCCCTGCATCTCTGGCACGGGAGAAAGCGACATTCTGCCAAACGTCACAAGACCGGTTAGCTTAATGTGCTGCAGTATTAGTTGCAATGCATATGTACGACTGTACATTGTTGTAGTGTAAATGCAAGTTTAAAACATAGGTAAAACTTATGTAATAATACAGTGATATTAATCCTCCATCGGACAAGTTAAAAATGTTAAAATGGCTGGCATTTGGGGGGTCCATTTGAACCTCAACCCACAGTAGCCTGAATGTGAGAACTTTTGCAAAAGCCACTTTTATAGAATGAGAAATGAGTATGTATAAATTGAAGATGTGTGATGTCACTAATAACGTTTTTTGATGTCCGTACCAGTTGAGTTTCATATTTATTTCTGTTGTGTATTGTATGTGAATTAGTTGAAGGAGCAGTTTGCTAATTTGTTGCAGCGGTTTAACATCATTGAACATCGTGGTTCGCATTCCACTCGAATTGCACGTTACCTTTTTTGTGCCGTTCATGGCTGTAATTGTGTTCAGTTTCAATAATATCAGCTAAGTGTTTGGTTGTGAAGGCAGTGTGTTCGGTTACTTCTGTACCAGTGGGGACATTGGCTGTGAAGATCGTCTTTGAAATAACATCAGATGTATAGAGTGTGATGCTACATGCTGCAGTGCAGACTGTTGCTGCTGCCTGACTTTAGTGAATGTTCAATTGTGGTGTGTAGAGTCGTATGGTGTTGAGTTGCCGTCTTCATCAGATGATGAAGATAAGACAGAGATGGATCTGAAGGCTGCGACTCCCGCTGCCGGACCCATGACTCATCCTTGTGGTATGATATGTAATTTCACTGTTCGTGACAATTTTACTGTAAGGTTCTTCTCACGCCAGAATTCTTGATGAAATTCTATCTTCTCTTTTATGTACAGCGACAAGCCAGTTGTTGCAATGTACAGTGTGGCTTATAGCTGTTTAACTGTGTATCTGATAGGTCTGTTAGTGTTCGCCACACTCTCTCATTACTACTCAGTATGGCACATGTACCTATTCTAGTTCTGTTAGGTTGGTTGTTGTACTTGCTGTATTATATGTAACTGTTGCTCATTTCTCCTCGCAGCTTCTCAAGACTTTTGCAGAGTCCTGTCTAAGTTTCTTCTAAGTTCTTCCTAACTGTATGCTAGGGAATATTGGGCAGTTTTACAAATACGGAATTAAATGAAACAAGTATTTCATTAGATTTTTAAAAATATAATCATAAGTCTTTTAAATTTTGGCAGCCAGATGTTTGGGACTAACATTAGGTCTGCATGCCCACAGGTGTGTGTCATATGCCATTTATAGATGAGTGGGTTGATTTTTATCTGTGGTCCAATTCCAATTTCCAAATAGGGCATGGCTTGATGAGCCCATAAGCCAGCCAAAGAGGGATATCAGAATATTATATGCAGTGGGCTTGTTCAGACTTTAAAGCAGAGACTGTCAATCTCCACCATCCCTGTATGCTATATTCCTAGAATAACACAGCAGACTCCTTGCTGTTGTGACAGTTCCTGGTTTGCCGGAGATTCTTGAACCGTTTCTGCAGCCGAACTCCGAGCCGTTTGCGTTGGCTCTTCCAGCTGACAAGATGACAGAAGACGAGCAGCAGCATTTTCCGCAGTATGCCAAGTATGTGCCACTTGGGTTAGATCTGTTCACTTGTACAGAACTGTCATCATTTAATACTCTATGCTGATTGGTTTTTCTTTTTTTTCTTATTGTTAACAATTTTGTTGTCAGAATACAAAACTCCTGTGAGTCATGTGGTTGAACTACAGTAATTGATGCGCTGTATGTCAGCCTTGGTTGCCTAGTAGTCAGGCTACAGTATCTGAGGTGCTGGCTGCCCACCCACCTCTGTGGTGCTGGGTTTGAGCCCGGGACCAGCGGCGGTTGTTTGGCCTGGATTTCTTGTGAATATATTCTGAGATGACTTTCTCATGCTGACACAGAGTCGTCTGTGACTGGTGGCTGATTCCATACTGGTACATGGTATAGTCTCTGACGCTGTATTGATAACACAACGTGCCATCTTGACTGTTGGAGCGACTGATTTGCCTGGTGTGACCTGCTCGTGGGGTTGGCATGTCTTGGGCTAGGTCACTCTGTTCAGCCATGTATGAAATAGTACACTCAAAGAAACTTAAACCAACCACAATAAATATATGGTACAAGGCCCGTCAACCATCACATGAGGAGGTCTTGACATTGGTCCCTAATACACACCCCACCTTGCCTTGAGGATGTGCTGCCCTGGAATTACATGGCTGCTGGCCTCATTGGGAGGCATGGTGATAATGCAACACATAGTCAACACAATGCTGTCAGCGGCCTGTTGTGCACGCCAGCTACAAGTGACAGCAACTACTTGACAGAGGACACCGTTACACATACGAGTGGCTCCACTGGACTTAGTGACTTGAGCCGAATGAACAGCTTCATCACTGGTACATACGAGAGACATGTGCTGCCCAGGACAACAGACAGACCTGCTGCATTTGTTATATGGAATTCAGTCTACACATCACATGAAATGAGTGATGTTTGTTAGTGTCTTATTTGATGATTGACAGATATTGTTTGCTGGTTGGTGTTTTCGCTGCAACAGTTTTTATTGTTAAATTTTAGAGAACAAGTTATGTACCTGGCTATCAGGAACACTGTTTTGGCTCTGTGGGCATTACATCCAAAGGTTGGTTTTCGCTGTATTTTTTTGTGTATCCTTTGTCTGTTTAATGTTCACATACAGTTTTGTTGTGCATTCAAAGTCTGGCGACCGTAATATATGAGGCTGTAAACTGAACGAATCTCATTTTCATCTTTTTAAAGAGCTGAATTTTACCGGGTGAGTGTTGTTCTTCGATCTGTTCACGTCTTTGTTCAGGTACCTACAACTAGATGAGAGCCGGGCACCATCCCCGTGGAAATATGCCAAACTGAGTCAAACAGATCTAATCTGTTAACACTTAGTCAGACTGCCTGCTGGCCTGTCATTGGAAAGGCAGATTCAGTCCAGCCTGCCTCTCTGTAGAGTTCAAGCCACCTGTGTTTCAATTGTGTAATCATATTGTGATTGCTGAGTGTGTTTGACTGGGTTTGTTTACAGGACGTTCTGACGGTGAAGCAGTGTATTCCTCATATTCTCTGTCGAGGACTCGCACGTATACGCTGTGTACACGAGTTGCCAGCGGTCTTACACTACCTTTCTCTGCGCCATTACGTCAACAGTGGAATAGTCCAAGGACAGATCCGTGACCTTTATCCTTCGGACACGTTCCGAGTTTGTATCCTCAGCTGATTTTGGACTGTAACGGCATGTTGTTGTTGTTAGTTTGAAATTTATATTAAATTAAGATTCTTGTTGTTACTCACATTGTGACATTCTTCCATAACGGTTTATGTAGGTGAATTCTTTATGAAGGTTGTTGCAAGTTTACCTCCTTCACTGCTTGGATGAGGAAAATTGCAGTTTTGGGATTTAGTTGTGATAGGTTTTATCTAGCTAGACACTGCTGTATCGTGACGTGCTTTACTTTTTACAGATATGCTGTCAATTCACGGTCCATAATTGATATCTGATTTTGTCACTCATGATTTCACGTTACACAGTGTTCTATTCTGCTTTTCGCAAGTGAGTGAGTGAGTAGATTTTTGCCGGCACATCAGTACTATTAGGCTGTACGGGGCCTTCATTTTGTACACACTGGAAAATACAGGACAGAAGACAAATCAAAAACGGACACTACAGAAACTAAAGACAACCCAGAAAAAGCAAACAACACAAAACACAGCAAAACAAAACTAGCCTGGTTCAGTCGCTTCTTGTGACACTCGGCCTGGAAATGAGATGGGCTTATTCTACAATGCTCCAGAGCCCACACGTTGCCTGCTTTTCACACATGTATGAACTTTAATGATTATGTGGACCAGTGAATGTATGTAATGCTAAGTTCTCGTTGGCTGACATATCGGACTGGTTGGCTGGCACATTGACGATGAACTGTATGTGTTTTCGTTGCTGGCTGATGTATGACTGCTGATTGGCTGAACTATGAATATATCGTTGTAGGGTAAAGTGCTGGTGATCGGTGCTGGACCTGCTGGCCTGGCTGCCGCTCATCAACTCACCAAGCTTGGTGCTGAGGTCGGCTTATGCTGCCGCACTTTGATTTCTACTGCTTGTTTTACTGTAAAGTTTAATATCTGCTTTTTGTTTTTCTGTCAGACAGAGATTTTATCATTGAGAAATAATACATGAAAGTTTTATACAGTGGAAGAGTGATGAAAGGAAATAGTAGATTATCACAGAATTTTGGTTAGTGGTAAAAATTCTTTTTAAGTTGTTGACTTTTAAAAGCTAATGTGTGGAATTCTCTCAATAATCTAATGGAAGATTACTAAAGATGTCATAGAAACGTTTGTTTGTATTAAATATGTGTTTATATAATGCCAGGGTGTCTACAACTCCTGGAAATCCTTGAAATCTCCTGGAATTTAAAAACCCTCCTGGAAATCCTGGAAATCTCCTTGAATTTGTATGGTCCTCCTAGAAATTTTTGTGTAAAATGTCGATGATCGACTGCATTGGTTTCCAGTCATGATGAAACTGGGTACCGGATCGCTTATTTAAGAAACTGGTCGCTTTTTTATCTTTGCCATGGCTCCCATGTTGTGCATATCATGTTTTTGTTCTATATTTAGGCAAACTAGTAGATTCACTACATTGCATAGCAGGCCGAAGCAATGCAAACAAGTCCTGGATTTTTCTTGAAATCCCTCCTGGAATCTCGTGGAAATCTCCTGGAAATTTGTTCAGTTAAATTTGTAGACACCCTGAATGCAGAACATCCCTATTAAGGTTGCAAATGCTGTAGATAGACGTTAAATAATCTCCTTCCTATTAGCGTTTTATAGTAACTATGACGCTGTCATGCATTGCAGGTGACTGCCTTGGTCCTTACAGTTCTGACTTACGTCTAGCTGCTGTGAAATAATGGATTCGTGTAGTGACGGTTGTTTGGGCACAGGTTGTTGTACTGGAAAGTCGCGATCACGTCGGTGGTCGTGTGCGAGATGACACAGTTAACGGCTCTGTGATTGGTCGAGGTGCTCAGCTCATCAACGGCTGTGTCAACAATCCATTTGCATTGATATGTCATCAGGTGATTCACAAGATATAACCACAGATAGATAGATAGACAGACAGACAGCTTATTCTTGCCACTTGAAGGCCGAATAGTGCATAACAACAAAAACTGAACCGATATTGAATTCATTCAAGAATAGTTTATTTTAGGTTAACTCGGAGAAAGCCAGTCTCAATGTATGTCCATCCATCCGCAAAAAGTTTTTGATGTAAACGAAAATTGGTGTGTAGTTGGAGGTTGATTGATACTTGACGGTATGCTGTATGACTCGATCCAAGGTCAAAGTCACAGAGGTCTGAAATGTGCGAAAATTGCCAATTTTAACGGCTATCTCTTTCACCAATGTGCAGTGTGCATGTAGTCAAAAGATTGACAGTGAATATATTTTAACTGGGCAGATTTTTGACATTCATCCTCATTCGGCGTCAAGTAACCTTCAAACCTAGGGTGTTCCACCTTTCACAAATGAATTTTGCCTCTTACGAGGAGTCAACCGGCGGTCATCACCACAGAGCTTATTTATTTGTAAAGTAATTGCGACTCTTCTGTGTTAGATTGACTGTTGAACGATGATGTGTGGTATTGTTGTCAGTGGTCATCGTCACTTCTTGCAGCCATCGTCATGAGTCTTATGTATTTGTAGCTGGATATTCCACTGTGTGAAGTCAGTGATCGATGCTGGCTCGTCGATGAATCCGGTAAACTCATCGACCTTGACACCGACTCAAAGCTCGACTTCCACTTTGATCAGATGCTCGATCACGTCGCTGAGTGGAAGAAGCAAGCCAAGCAGGACAGCAGTCTGCTCGGTAATTGACGACGCATGTCAACGATTGTTTGTTGTTTGAAGCTTCTTCTGGTTGTGCAGCTTTCGTGGATTTTTTCCGTCATGTTGCCGTGTGATTGTGTTAATGTGACAGAGAGATTGATGAGTGCACATGATGCATGCAAGAGAGACGAAGCAATGTCATTTACCACAGTACGTTGTTTACTGGATTATATACCATTTGCTGCAGTCACTCTACAGTTTTTATTGATTGACACTTGTACATGGTGAAATTCATGTTGTACAAGGTCATTTATAGGAGATCTTAGTTTATGTTTTGGTCATATGTTCGTGTAAAAGTGTGGCACTAAAATTATTGCTGCTACTGGAGTTTATGTCTGCCTTGTTTCTGGATCCTGGCTACAGAAGTAGTCATTTTTTGTGGCCTAATTTATTACATGGATGACCATTTGATTGGACTTTGGCTCTATTTACCATCATATTATGTTTGTGGCGTTAAATGTTCGATTAATTTATATCATTTCTACTAAATCGTTCTTATTTTCTGGCAAGCACCGAGGTGCTAAATGTAGACATTAGTCTCCAGAGTGGACTATTCTGAGCCATGTCAATTGCTTCATTCAAGGAGAGGTTATAGGATTTCATGTCTTGCTGGATAGTCTTCATCCATGTAGTATGATGGTTTCCTGGTGGTCTCCTCCAGTTCTCAAGGAGGCTGCTGTTAAGATCTTCTTGGCATCTGTTTCATCTCGCATTCGGGCATTTGGTCGGGCAGTGGGCTGATCAGGTAGAAACGCCATGGTGAAAGGTTTGGTTGCCTGGTTGTACTTGAATGGTTGGATGTTTAATATTCTGTTTCTCTATGTTCTGTATTTTCTGGCACACCATTGGACATATCTGGCCATCAGGTTGACATGATATTGTGCAGTCAATTACATGGCATCAGTGTCTATCCACACTTGATACAAAAAAAACAAAAATCACTTCTCACTTGATTCTTGACTGATTTGCTTGGTAATTCTGACTGCTTCATGTGATGAACAGATTTGTGAAATTTTAATTTTATGAATTATTTCTTGGCCTTATTAAGACAAATCAGGACAGGACATAGATTACCTGATGTGACCATTGGCCCTGTATGCTTTATTTGGTCTTAAATGGATCTTTGGTAATTTTGGATACATCTGTTGTAAAACAGTTTGGGGGTTCAGTAAGGCAGCTTGAAACGTTGTGTCGTGTCGTTGGTCTTTTAGTGAACAGGTGCATTTATCGCTAGGTCAGTGGTGCATGGATATTTCAGCACGATCAACTTTCCCAGTCTCTGAGTCTGAACATTATGACACTGATGCCGGATAATATGTGTAATTTCAACAGCCTCACTTGAGTGACGGTTAATTGTTTGAAGTCATTGAAGTCAAATCTGTGACCTTATCTCGTCAAATCTCTGATACATTTCTCTGTTAATCTGTTGTCAGGAAGAGGAGCAGTTGTTTGAGTTTCACATGGCCAACTTGGAGAATGCTTGTGGAGCAAGTCTGAAGCACGTGTCGGCGTTCCACTGGGATCACAATGAGGCATTCGCCCAGTTTGGAGGTCCTCTGTGTGTCCTTCCTCGAGGGCTTGCTGTTCTCATGGACCATCTAGCCAAAGGCATCGACATCCGACTTAATAAACAGGTATCTCTTAGTTATCACTGTGATTTACATGCGTTGCTTTATTGTCTTGCTCGTTATGTGATTAAGCCATTGATTATTGATTGCTTATTGCAAGTGAAATTTTCTTTAGCCATAAACAAAACACAGCAAACAAGTTGTGAAAAAGCAAAGAGTGATAAACTGAAAAAGTCAGTACAAAGTTAACTGTTGAAATTTTCTCCATGCTGATGTCAGTGCACTATACCAGATGCTGACAGACATGTAGGAAGCACTACATTGCCTGTACTAGTGATGTTAAACGATATCCGATAAACGATATATCGGTTGCCAAATCAATATCCGGATTTCAAACGGCCAGTCCGCATGTCGGTTAACGTGTTGCCTTTGTTTCCTTTGAAGTAGCCCACCACATGCATTCCGATGTCTGGCATCCGTGGAGTGCCCATACGCTCACACACTCACATACGTCCTGCAGTGTCGTCTCAGCTGCCTCCCCTCCAACTGATCACCCGGACGTCTTGCTGTCTTGCTGGCTATCAAGTGTTGATTAGCGTAATGACATCTGGTGTCACTATCTCCATGAGTTGTAGGCTTGTACACGGCTTCCAGAGATTGCAGGCAGTGGCTTGTAGCGTCTGTTGTCCATCAAGCATGGGCATTTAGCGGCTTGGTTTGCTAACAAAGTAAACCTGGGGCACCAACCAGCGTCTGTCTCACTAGCTTGAAGTTAGCAGTGGTAAGCAGATCTTCAAATTTGCATCCGCGGATATTTTTAAATTTCAATCCCTGTGCAAACTTTCAAGCACTTTGATATAGACATATAGCTTATCATACAATGTGTGTTCTCTGCTCACCATTCGTTGACAAGTCAGAGTGTTTGACAATGGCGAGTTGAGTACAGTGGACTGTACGTGTGGCGTCAGTGCTCATTGAAATGTTCCACTAAGTTACTGGCGGTGTCATATTACATCTGTCTGGCTTCTGCGCCACTAGGGTGGTTGGTGGCCGGCGTGATTCGCGAGTAACGTGACTGTGGCTGGAAGAGACAACGAGGCAGCAAGCGAGGAGTGACTGCACAGTGCCTGTTCTGAGTGCTGACTGCTGAGGCCCATCGACTCACTGCTATAGCGAGCACCACGTGGTCATGTGGTGGCCGTGGCAAGCGAGTGAGTGTTCACTGAGCGACTAGTCATCACCACACTGTTAACTGTCAGTTGTTGTGAGAGGTGATAGCATTCAACGACTGACGCCTTCCTCACTCGCGCCGTGCAGGCTTGCATCCTTACATGTTCAGTTGCTCTCAGCAGAATACATTCTGCCCAAGCTTGGCTATTTATTTCATTAGTAATTTATAAGTGGCAAATGACACGTATCGGCTATTCTTATTCTGATGTTGCTTACTTGTGTAGTGGTGTAGTACAAGGCAGATGTATTGGACCATTGTTGTTTGTCATTTATGTAAATGATGTCTCAGATGCATTTCCTGATGGCTGTATATGCAAGTTATATGCTGACGATATAA
>Ga0056114_1000447_pt1 | contig 14303 bp, 14 predicted proteins | sample WorMetHERISLAND1_FD_77005 | JGI IMG/M metagenome (GOLD analysis project Ga0056114, IMG submission 77005) | Marine gutless worms symbiont microbial communities from Max Planck institute for Marine Microbiology, Germany - Olavius loisae HERON... ...
ATATCTCCGCAACCGGTCGTCCGATCCACGTCATGTTTTGTTCTAGGGTGGGTTTTCGGGGACGGCGGATCTAATGGCGCTATTTCCAGTTCGAACAAATCTACGATGGCGGCCGCCGCCATCTTGGAAAAATTTCAAATGGCCATATCTATGCAACCGGTCGTCCGATCCACTTCATGTTTGGTTACAGGGTGGGGTTTTCGGGGTTTTCCAGGCGGATCTATTGGCGCTATTTTCGATTCGAATAAATTCGAATGGCCATATTTCCGCAACGCCTCACGATCTACTTATATAGCGCGCATCGCGCGGTCATCTTTGCGATAGCACAGCTTTCTTGTTTACTAGTTTCACGACAACAACTGCGATAGTAATGATAATAAATAATAATAATATTATTATATGATATAATGCTGTGCTGCACAGAACTGAGTGCGAACACGGTATATGCTCGTCCAGTGGAACTTGCATCTGTTCGGCGTGTTTCACTGGAACGTCTTGCAACGGTTTCAGTAAGTCATCGTATCGTATCGTCCTCGTCGCATAGTTGTCTCTGATATAGGCTAATAGACTTGTATGAGACATTGAGACTGTCCGTTGTCTCAGTCAAAGTACAGACAGAACAAACGCAACAGTGAACCTCGCGAGTCTGTGCAAGTATAAACGATTAGTCGAGTTCTGTAAAGAATACTGTAATCAATTATTATAATATTGTGATTATTCACAATAATTATTGGAAATTGGGTGAGCATAGTTCGTTGCTGACTACAAAGTCCGTAACTGTAGTAGAATACAAACAATATATCAATGTGAATTATAGATATTATGTCCGGCAGAAAACACTCAAAGAAAGCAGTGAAACCCCAAACATTGAGACACTGGTTGCAGTTCACCAATCAGAAGAGTTCATATCTGACAGCATAGAGCAACGTGTACCAGTCAGTCATCAGTGAATTGTGCAATGAATTGGAAAACAGGACTGGAAAAATATGTTGCCTTGCTGATTGTCCGTAGTCAGTGCAGTAGAAATGAGTACTACACGGTTAGAAGTATATGACGTGACGCTCGTTGTACAGAGAACGACCACTATCCACAGTTCACAGAGCGTCATGTCTCCGTCACTGTGTCTCCGTCAGTACGCCGAGGTGACGCCGTGGCATCACTGGAAGCCAACGACGCTGACCTGACCAACACTTGTCACGGCAATGACTGCCCGTGCGCCCGTCTTGCTTTCTCCATCGAGTCCGGCAACACGGCGGCACTGTTCGACATCGACCGGTCGACGGGACTGGTGTCTGCCGCCAGCGACTTGACGGCATACAACGGACAAGTGTTCCAGCTGTACGTCTCGGTGGTGAACCAGGGCCTTGACATCGGCGACGTGCGAGGACCGAAGGACTACGCCAGTTTGACTATCGCCGTCGGCCTGTCGTCGAGACAACAGCCGCAGTTCGTCGACGACACTCATCACATTCGTCACAGACGAGTATGGTTTTGTGTTGTTGTATATTAACCCTTTGACGCCCACTGTTGCCATATGGATAAGTCCAGCTATAAAGCATCTGCCAGACCGGGTTAAGCCGTCATTTGTAATTTTTGACATCCGGGCACTCTGACACTCAGTCTTGAGAGTCAGAGTGCCCGGATGTCAAAAATTACAAATGACGGCTTAACCCGGTCTGGCAGAGGATGCTTTGTAGCTGTACCCATATGGCAACAGTGGGCGTCAGAGAGTTAATAATAACAAAACTAAATATTAGCCTAAACATACAACGATAATCTATGCAGTTCTCTCCCGTTATAAAGAGACCATAACACCTGATGTGAACGTGTCTGTTCCACTGTGTTGTTCCCTTTACGGGCCGAAAATTCCCACACTCTTTGCTCTATGCCAAGCGCCGTATTGCTACTAACTGTCCGTCCATTTGTCTGTCACGTCGCGGTAGAATTTCAACATAAAGAGACCTACCGGTGCGATCATGCGGTTTGGTTTTACCACACGGTATCCCAAAGACTCTAGTTTCAGCACGCCAGTGGTTGTTCGGAAATTTGACAGGGGTTCTACGCAGCAGGGAGCGAAACAGGGGAGGAGTGAAAGAAACTGTGAATTTGCCGCTATTGTGCTCACTGTATCTAAAAAGTACAACCTAGCTCCAAAGTGAATATGAAGTCATATGCAGTCTATATGGTGTCATTTCCAATGACTTTGAGTGACCTATAATCCGGTTGTCGAGGTCGTGGTACTTTTCAAAGGCGAACATTACAAAAACGATGCATTTTAGATACAAAATGATTATACGATGCTTATAACAAACCATATGCAAGCTATTGAATGGTAGGCCTACCACTTAAGATGACTTTTACTGACTCCTAACCTATATCCGCATTGATGAACACAGAAAAGACACCGTTTCAGTTCACGTTAACCCAATGACGCCCACTGTTGTCATATGATTACAGCTATAAAGCATCCTATGCGGTATGCCAGACCAGGTTAAGCCGTCATTTGTAACTTTTGACATCCAGGCACTCTGACGCTCAGCCATGAGCGTCAATAATAATAATCATAATAATAATAACGCCGACTTTTTGTAACGCGCCGTAACATGCTAGAGTCATTACAAGGGCGCGGAGTGCTCGGATGTAAAAAATTACAAATGACGGCTTAACGCGGTCTGGCACAGGATGCTTTATAGCTGTACCTGCATGGCAACAGTGGGCGTCAAAGGGTTAAACTCTCTCTCTCTGTCTCTCGTATCGTATCGTATCGTATGTCTACGTGTGACGCAGGCGGTCTCGTTCGTCAATGACGTCACGTTCTCTCTGGTCAAGACGGGCGAATACAATAACACGTCGATAACGATGGTCGGAAGCAAAGTTCACTTTCAGATGCAGATAGCGTTTCCGGTCGGCTCGACCGACCTGCTAGTGGAACTGTTCGCTCCAGACAACGACACTATCGTCATGACGCTGTGCAGTCCCAACATCACGTTCGTCGGTTCAAACATCCAGTATAGCAACACCAACGCCACTCCAGTGGTGGAACCCGTCATTAACACCGACTACGTCAGCCACAGTTTGATCTCTTATCATTGATTTGATTAGATTTCTGACAGCATGTTACTGTTTATTGTGCGGACCTGCCTAGCGTGGGCCGCATTAATTGTTGCACCCCGTCCGTCCGTCTGTCCGTCCGTCCGTTCCGTGCCTTCGATTTTCTCGAAACAGGAAAGCCGTAGAAACTTATAATTCAGTGGAATTAGTGGAAATGTTTCAGTGGAAACATGGCGCTGGACAAGAGTAACTAGGGGAGCAAATTTGAGGTCTAAAGGTCAAAGTTCAAGGCCACTGGGAACGAAAATGATGTGAAAATCGTTTTCTGCTCATATCTTCATCCAAAGTGGATCGATTTACGTCAGACTAAGACCATAATGATCAATGGCCTTTTCTACAAATATCTTCGGACACATTTCTACAGCGAAAGTGCTTATTGTTTGATATTTGTATGTAATTATCCGGAATGGCCGCGTGTAGCAGCGGCCATCTGGCCGTGCGCCTACTTGTTTTGTTATGGTTTATTACTGTATATAAGTTCTTACTATGTGTATGAATATTATTACAGCATCATCTATAGGCGATTCGTTTAAACTCAAGACACCTTGCGTCGTGTTTCTGCACCTGAAAACTGCCAAAATGTCTCACTTTTTCAGAGCTGAGATGGTTTATCTTTTTTACACGCAGCGTTAATTGCAGCGACGTATAAGAAAACACGAAGGTGGTACTCTGCCCATTGATGAACGGACTGCTGCGTTTGGCTCAGTGTAGAGCGGCCTGAGAGAGTCACAAAACGACCAATCGCTGTCGTTCTTTCATGATTGTGCGCTGTCAGTTTGCTATTGTTCACAGGGGTTAAATTGGGGGATCCCGGAGGATCTCCGCTGTCCCACCTCCGATTTGAGCCCCGTCTTTGACGTCAGACCCCACCTCCAATCTTAGACCCACATTATTTTACATGGAGATCCCCTAGATACGATGCTCAAGTGAACTGTTTGGCCAGCTTAATGGATGGTCGTGTGACTTGTTCACGCAGTAATTCTGAAGTTGTTTCGTGCGAGTCTCTCAGTTCAAACAATCGCGCCTGTTCTGTTGTGTTGCTGACAGCACGATAGGGCGATCATTGACTTCGGCAACGTGACAAATGACGGTGCCAGCAACGCGCTGCACAGCGACAGCATGATCTTCATTGAGTGGGACGTGATCACGCTCGACACGATAGACAACAACACCCAGTACTGGGTCAGTGCCGGCGCAGAGTACAACAACCGCGATGAAATCTGGATCGGACAGGCCGGGTTCACATCTCTCCTTGACGACTACGACTCCTCGGTCAGTATCAACACTGCTGCGGCTCATTTCCTTCCCTTTCTGTTCTTCTTACGCTTGGACACTTGTACCATTTACATATCCCTTTGACGCCCGCTGTTGTCATATGGGTATAGCTATAAAGCATCCTGTTAGACCATCATTTGTAATTTTTGACATCCGCACATTCTGAGCGTCAGAGTGCCCGGATGTCAAAAATTACAAATGATGGCTTAACCCGGTCTGGCACAGGAGCTTTATAGCTGTACCCATATGGCAACAGCAGGCTTCAAAGAGATATAAATATTCTTCTGGATACCCTACTAACCAATGCCTTATGGCAAATAGCTGTCACCACCGACAGCTGTCATCTAATGGCGGACCAAGTAGCTGCTGTCAGCGCAATTCCCTTCGTTGTCTGTCTGTCTGTCTGTTACACTAAACTCAAGACCCGTCTGTTTTCCACCTCTTTCGCATAGATGACTGTCACTTTACATTTTAATGTAATGTATGTGCTAAGCGGTATAGCCGGTGACAACAGATTCGCGTCACTTTTCAGCAACAATCGGCTTCGTTAGCAACAGCTGGGCTTTTTGTCAAACAACTGTCGATTTATAGTTCTCATATTGATAATAACATCGCAACGAGTTGATGCTGTTTTCTTCCATTTCATATAGGCTATTCGATTTTATTTTAAGAAGTTTATCAGTGTCCGCCTGAAAATGCTTCTGAAAAGACTCGCGTGACACTGCGAATGGGATTGTGACAATGGCCGTTAGAATCGTGTTGAGACAAAAGGCATGTTTAGATCACGATGCGAAAAATTCTGATAAACACTCCATCACAACAACTGTGACTTTCAAGAGACCTGAAGACATTTTTGTTTAATGTTGCGTATATAGCCCTACATTGCTGTGACACTCCTATAGCGTATACGATCGTATTTGATAATTTTTAATAATATTTCTTTAGAATTTTTAGGCCTAGATCATCTTGTGAAGCGCCCCCGTTCATTATTGTAGGGGCGCTATACAAATTTTTAAGATTTGATTTGATTTGATTTGTACACCACGACTGGTGATGTGTCTGTAGTTGGCCTGGAGAGCAGAGTTCAACCTGACTGGACCGTCGACGGTGATGTTGGGTGCAGCCAGCATCTTCCACGTTGACATGTACCTTCCGGCACCACTCACCGACGTCGCGTTGGAAGCGTTCACTCCGACTATTAACTACACCGACGCCGTCACAATGTGTAGCATAGCCGTCGTCGGCGTCGGCAACAACTTCAACTGTCTGCCGTTTGAGAAGCTTCCGTACACCCTGTGCCCGAGTGCCAGCGGCCTGACAGACGAGTATGGACGACTTCATGTTGGACGCGTATTCAACGCTGGTTGGTCATACTTTATGACACTGTAAATGACATTCGTAAGCAAGTAAGTTTAGTAATATTGGTTTTTAATATTAAACGACTACATCGTATAAATAAATTTTTAACATCGCAACGTAACATCGTAAATAAATTTTTTATTTCTTTTTACCGCACGATGATGCTCTGCACAACGCGATGATGCTATGTAGGTCGTCCGTCTGTCCGTTTGTCTGTGACGTTTGTGTACTCTTATCATATAGTTTTGAATTTTTTGAAAATAATTACCAGAAAATTAGCCCCGAGTCTTTGCTAGCGGTTGGCAACAAAACACCGATCTGCTCCACGGGAAATCAACCCGAAATTCCAGGTGGAATACGGGGTGGGGAAATTAACACGCGGCATCGCGCAGTTTCCTTGCGACAGCACCGCTTTCTTGTTTTGTTCCAGCTTTACCACGATTTCTTTATAGTTGTCTCATGACTTAGATCTGATGCTTTCTTTCGTGAAGCACCGAAATCTGCTAATATCTTGGCTCTTGGTTGGAAGTTTAATTTACTGATAAACATTATTGTTCACATTTTTCACAGTTTAGCACGATAAAGACTGAGAAAAAGGACAAGTCGTTATGTCTTGCCTCGACGTAGAGTGATCATAGTTGTAACAAACTTGCTTAATTATTTATTACACGACTCGCTCACGGAGATACCTTGATTTTTGACGATCTGTCTATCGCTATTTTACTTGCTTGCATACTTGCTGTGGACAGGGTCTCGTGAACTGACGCCGTACGGCGACAGCGTCATCTCAGTTGAGTTCGTCGTCTATATGCCGTACAACGACACGTACGTGGACGATCTGATGTGGATCGGAGTCGCTGTGGAGGTCGGCGGATCAAGTATCTGGGCGGGAGAGAAGAGCGTCGTCGTTGTCAACACGACATTCTCTGACATGGTCCGTTGACTTCTGTCAACACTACAGCAGACTGGGCACATTACTGTTCATAACTAATAGTCACTACTCAGTAACTGATTAATTTTTTTATTGTCTATGACAATTACTTTGTTGTTTAACCCTTTGACGTCCACTGTCGCCACGTGGGTGCAGCTATGAAGCATCATGTGCCATACCGGGTTAAGCGGTCGTTTGTAATTTTTGACATCGGGGCACTCTGACGCTCAGCCCTGAGCGTCAGAGTGCCCGGATGTCAAAAATTACAAACGACGGCTTAACCCGGTCTGGCACAGGATGCTTTATACTAGCTGTACCCATAGGGCAACAGTGGGCGTCAAAGGGTTAAGTTGGAATAGCAATAGATAAATAGATGGATGTGTAGGCCTACGAGCACTATTGTACACTGTTGGTGAGTGTAGGTCGAGACACCGAGTTTCACAATAAACTCGACAGTTCAGGCGACCGTCAAGAAACCGCTGATGATCGAGCTAAACATGACCACTCCGTGGAACACCGACACATACTACGAGCTGGCCATCGCTAGCACAGTGGTCGCCGGCCTACCGCAGCTCAAGCTGTGCAATGTCGTCGTCAGATACGAGGGTCTGAACGTGCCGTGTTTTGAGCCGAAAGACCAGCTGTACAACTCGACCACGAGTAGCGACGATTACGACCAGTTCGTCTGGGATCTCGCTCGCATACGCAACGCCGCCCTCAGGTCCGCGTTTCCCGCTATCCTGTCCTGGTTTTATAGTGTCGACTTAGAACGCTGGCTCCTGCCGCCCCAGCAAGGTTCAGTGTTTGAGCCGCAAGATGGTCTTCATACCCTGTGTAAACCGTCTCTCTAGAGCAGTTTCACTGAACGAACTGACTTCGAATATGTAGTCATCTATAATCTTGTACTAAGTACTTTGTGCGTCATGTTGTAAGTATATGAAACATTTGTAATATACACGATAGAATATTGATTGCTTCAAATTCTTGGGTATTTCTGAAATAGGGTCCACGAAGAAGACGCGAAGTTTATGTCTCGTTGTAATGTGAGGTAACGTAATCTATGTGTGTGGATCTACACGAGGTCGAACAGACTTGGAACCTTAGCCCACGTTCTTAATGTAAATCCATCACAGAACTACAGGGTGTCGCTTGCCATATGGGATCACAATTCACACAATGTTACTTGCCACCCGACACAAACGAACGCACACCCAGCCTTAACCCCAGGCGGTGAAGGCCGGTATTCGATTTACCTACCCTGGAGGGATGGAAGGCTGAGTTGACCTAGGTGCGTGATAACGCCCGGGCCGCTAATCGAACCCATGACCGCTAGGTCAGAAGTCCGACGCCCTATACCACTGCGCCACCGAGACACAGTTTTGACGTCTGCTTCAGCGAAGGTGGTTGTTACGCGCTGTTAGGACGCTTGACCGCGACAGTTGGGCCAGTACACTGCAGTTCCTGATCTACCTCCAGGCGACCGATCACCCGTCCAACTCTGCGGGCGGCAGCGCCACGCTGACGACGACGATGAAGTGGGGCAGCGCGTCTGCCACCTCACTCAATACAGTCGTCAACATGCTCGGCAACACCACAGACGTCATTACGGTACAGCAGTAATGAAACTAATTCTGAATTAACCCTTTGACGCCCACCCACTGTTGCCATATGGATACAGCTATCAAGCATTCTATATGCCAGACCTGGTTAAGCCGTCATTTGTAATTTTGACATCCGGGCACTCTGACGCTCAGGACTGAGCGTCAGAGTGTCAGAGTGCCCGGATGTCAAAAATTACAAATGACGGCTTAACTCGGTCTGACACAGGATGCTATATAGCTGTATCCATATGGCAACAGTGGGTATCAAAGGGTTCAACACGTCAGTGTTGTCATCATTTTGGCATGTTGTTGTTTAGCTACCGAATCATCTGATGAGTTGTGTACTTGTGCAGCCCACGACGAGTCCGGTGACGTCGACGTTCTTCGAGTACGGATCGAGCGTCATCTCGGTGAACGCTTCGACCGACTACCGCCTCACCGTCAGCGCCTACCCGGACGCCGTCTACGACCCCGTCTACCTGGAGATCACCGTGCCGTATGACAACGTATCGACGGTGTTCAGCATCTGTCGGGTCGAGTTGGTCAGCGTCGGAGACAACCTGCCGTGTGTGAATCGAGAGAAGATCAACTCTTCGGTCACCTACTACACCATGTACGCCCCGCTCCTCTACCTCCACGCATTAGTCACGTTACATCAGTGATCCGCCAGCGACGCGTATCCCTTGACAAGCAGGAAGCAGCGTACTAGTAGACTGTGAAGCAAGTGTCAACCATAGTTCGAGGATACGTATGAAATACGACAAAAAACGTAAAAGGCGCGTTTTTTAAATTTTGAAAAAAACGTAAACACGTAGAAGCAGTCCCCTTATAGGGCTGAAGACCACGGTGACCAGCCTCAGTCAATTTTGTTGTACACTCTAGTTCACACAGATATCAAGGCCATATATTTTTTTATCAAAAATGAACAATTTTAGTACAGTGAACATATATAACATGACGTGTGTAATTGCTTTACAATGAAAGTGTCCGTTAACAACTTAAAAGTGGAGAAGAGTGAAAACTTGGATAACTTTTGCTACGTTATTTTGGACAACATGGCACTTCAAAAAACGTAAAACGTCGCGCTTTTTGGATTTTAAAAAAACGTAGAAAACGTATTCTGGAACTACGGTGTCAACGAAATAAACAGTTCGCTACAAATCTCGTATAATTACTTTCGTATACGTCATCATTATACGATCTGTTAGACAGAATTAACAGCCGCCCTAGAAGTGAAAAAAATGGAAACAAAATATAGACTAGAAAGTGCACAAAACAACTGTGCATTAGAGACGACGGTTGTCGCTGGCTGTAGGTCCAACTGGACTGGTAACTACAAGGCGGTCTTGTTCCTCGACTCGGTCTGCAGCATCGCTCCGCCGCCGAACGGGACGTTCGTGCCTACAGCCAACGACACGATGGAGTTCAGCATCATCTTCCGCGTCGAGGATCACCCGACCCTGCAGAACTCGTCGACGAACAGTGTCGGCACAGGACTCACCTATACACCGGGCGTTCAGTGGGCCGGACTGGAGACCATCACCGTCACCGAGTACTTTCAGACCACCTACCTGTACACCAATCAGACGGTATGTATAGTCTCGGTATACCGCGGTTTCCCCCCCCTCCCCCGATAAACGTTGAAGTTGTTAACTAACTTTGAAGTTTTTATGACGTCATATTTTCCAAATGATAAAGCGCTTGTTAGGTTGTAAGTCGGTGAGTCGGTAGCACTACTGGTAGCGCGTCGGACCAACAATCAACCAACGATCGGAAGGTTGCGGGTTCAAGGCCCACTATAAAGTAGTGTGTATCACAGTGTTGACAGGTAACCGCATAGGGTGAACTGCCCGATGTGGCCGGCCGCCACTCCTTCTTTCGAGTTGTAGGAAGTTTAGACTGTCAGCGTTCATGGACTCGGATCTGGCATGGGTAAATGGTAAGAGCGGTAGACAAAGCTGACGCTATGCTGACGCTTTCCAGCGCTCTATAATATCGGAAGCCATTTACCATTTACCGTTTTTAACCGTCCCCGCTAACCCTGTTTTCAAGGTCGTGTTACTTTTCAAAGGTGAATGTCTAAAACGGCGCATTTTAGAGACAAAAGTTACTACAGGACGCCAATAGGAAACGATAGGCCTTCAAGCTATCGAATGGGTTTAATGATCTTGAGTGACCTGACCTGGATTTTTCAAAATCAAATAGGCCTATATATGAAACGGTGCGAGATGGAGCTACTATTAAACGGTAATGGGAAGTCTATCGAATGGTGTCATTTCCGGTGACCTTGATTGACCCCTAACTCACTTTCAAGGTCACAGTGCTATACAAAGGCGAATGTCTCAAAACTGTGCATTTTAGAAACAAAGTTTCTAAAAAGTTTCTTACTGCTAAAATCATACTGTCTTCCCTTATTAGTAGCCTATACTGTATTGGCGCCCTTCGTTTAACTAGTTCTCCTGTCCGCCAGCTTTCCGTTTGTTGGAATAATGCCTTTAGAAAAATATTTCACTTCAAGAGATTTGAATCCGTTAGAATGCTTCAAGTAGAATTTGGTACAGTTGATTTTCAACACTTATACGATCTCCATAGATGTGAATTTCTGAAGTCTTTTGGTGACAAGTGTCAGTATTTGTCACAAATTTTTTACATGCTTGAACTTCAGTACCATGTATGTGATGAGCTCGTTGATAAATATGTAGTTAGAACTGGTTTTAATCGTTCATTTAAAGCTTGTGTTTTTCAACATTGTAGTTGTATGTAACCATTTTTTATTGTGTTTGTGTTCATACTAGATTTTCTTTTTTGTGTGTTCTATCTGTTTGTGTATTAGCTTAGTCTTTTATTACTTTTTTCTCTATTTTCTGCACTGGTTGCGAATACAGGTGTTATATAGGACGCTAATAGGACACCATAGGCAGGCCATCGAGTGCATTGTGCATGGTACCAGTTCGATGACCTTAAGTGACCCCTGACGCGGATTTCAAGATCGCAGTATTATTTTACATTTGTAATGTAAAGTGTCACTATAATCTTTGCTTTCATAATAATAATATTAATGTCCAAAACGGTGCAAAATAGAGCCATAGTTACTAATGAACATGAACAGGTAGTCATATACCAACTATCAAACGTAGTCATCCACAATGACCTTGAATACCCCTAATCAGGATTTCAAATTCATGGTACTTTTCCAGTGCCAATATTATTCGAACCGGTGCGTTTTATATTGTCCAACTGCAGATAATTCATTAACTTAACCTCCAGTACAACGTGTCACTGACGCACGGTCCGTCAGCGATAGCTGAGCCACTTATTATCACAGTTCTTGAGCGTTTTAGGGCTAAATTAAATTCGTAAAAAGTCATAATTATAAAAGAGTCTGACGTATGTGCATATCGCACATACGGGTGACGTATGTGCTGTGTTTCGTGCAGCCGTTTATCACTATGGACGGCTCACTGAACGATACGGTCTCGTTGGACCCGGTACCGGCCGGAGGTCTTTTCACTCTAAGAGTGTTCATCAAGACTCCTCCCCAGTCGGTCGCCGACTGGACGTTCCGTGCCGATGTCGGTGACGACACTGATATCTGGGTCTGTAGTGTACACATCTTCCAGTACGGCTACGCTCTGCCGTGTCTCAACGAGACCACTGCGATGAGATCAATCGCTCGACCTCGTCAGCATGGTTATCAGACAGGCTGGCTCGATCTCTACAAGCTCTCCAACGTCGGTCAGTCTTCAGTCATTGATGACGACCAGAGGCCGACTTTAGCATTGTTAATCGGACTATTTAAGCGCATCCGCGACCTGTAAAAATCTCATCGATGACGTCACCAATCGACCCGCCATAGGCATTTTCCTATAGGGTCCGTATTGGGCACGAACCCCTAAGTGGCTTAGTTTCCGAGATATTTAGCATCAAAGTTGCACACACGCACACATAAGTAAGTAAGTAACGAGTTAGTAACGCGCGAAAGACCCGGTAAGGGTATCAGAGGCGCGGACAGCGGACCGGCTACAAAAGTCTTGCGAACATGTAAGTCTTGAGCTGAGACCTAAAACTAGTGAAACTGTCAGCGGTGCGTACAAATGAGGGAAGACTGTTCCAAACGGTGGGGACGCAGTATGAGAACCGACGAGCAACAACGTTTGTCGATGAAGACTGTGTTACTCAACTCAACTTTTATTGGCAATATTGCAGCCAAAAGGCTGGATTTTGACAGTAGGTCTGACGTAGATGACCTCAGGATACGCGACTGTCTATATGGACAAGTAAGATACGAAGGTTGTTGAAGTTTGACGGCTTTGAACAGAGGTCGGCGATCGTGTTCTGGCCAACATTGTCATATGATTTGTTTCTATCCGTTCTGTATCATAACTGCGAGATGTTCTGTCAATCCAAGGTGACGTGGCAGTGATCATTGGCATATTTGCCATTGGGCCACTTGGGCCATGCCCCCTCCCATACACATCTACACACACACACATTTTCTACGACCATTCTTTGAAATCTTATGTGCAAATGTGCAGGAAAATCACTAAAATTGTTGCCGTGACCAGCTATCAGATTTTAAGACTAAAATGCATCAAATTCGACTTCGGCCGGGGCTCTGTTCCAGACCCCGCTGGGAGCTTACAGCGCTCTCCAGACCCCCTAGCTGGATTTAAGGGGTCCTACTTGTAAAAGGAGGGGAGGGGAGGGAGGAAAAAGGCAGGGGAAGAAGAAGGAGATGGATCCCCCTATTCAAATTCCTGAATACGCCACTGACGGTGATGACAGTGGGAGTAGTCTAGTGATGTTAATGTGTGACAATGTGAGGTTCCAACACACTGTACCACGACGATGTGTTCGACAACAACACTCTGCTGGTCGAGGTCCTTGGTCAGCTGAGCACCACGGCGACTCCCGACTCGTCACATAACATACTGGTCACAGTCGACTACGGCATGGACGGCGTCGACTACGTCAACAATGTGACCGTCAACGCCACGTTCCCAGACACACCGGCCTTCAACGAGGTCAGCTATACACACACAAACCACTCACATAACCACGGAAAAGTAATTAGGTAAGTAGCTGTTTATTATGGTATAACTAACGCACACTGTACACGTGAATAATACACATAAGAGAAATTGCTGAATACTACAATGATAATAAAACATGCAAGAAAACGTTCTGGCATCGAACCAACTCTCGAGTATATTTACGGCTGGATCTGTTGGTTGTGGTGCACAGAGTGCAGGAGTACCAACGATGACATTCGGCCAGACGCCGGTCAACGACAACGCAAATGTGTCGAACACCGTACACAAGGGCCAGACGATCATCGTGACGAGTGAGATCACTATACCTCCAACGTCGCGCTGCGATATCAACGTAACAATCATGGCACCCGAGTCGCCACTGAGTGCCGTCGACCTGGTCATCACCGATGTCGTGTTGATCGGACGCAACATTCCGTGCCTCAGAAAACATCCTTTCGTCGCTAACGTCTCCTCTTGGTAACTGATGAACGTATCGCCCCGTCAGCCGACACGATAAACAGTCGCTCTTTGCATCGTCATTGACTGACAGCAAATACAAGTTAAGCTGCAGCACAAATGACCGCTACAGCGGCGCCCTCTGCCGAATAGTTAAACATCGATCTTGGCGACAGACAGACAGACAGATAGACAAACATCATCATCACAGCCCCCTTCCCATCATGTGGGCAGGGTTTGGCTTAACGACACTATCACGGTCACCACTGCCCATTTAGACCAGCGATGGCAGAAAAACCTGGACAACTGGAGAAAGTTTATTACGGGTCTTAAACGGGAATACGCTCAACAACCCGTCATCTATTTAGACGTATAAATTCGTCCATTCATTTATTCATTCATAGTCTTTATTATGACATCCGACAAAACGCAGATAAAATTACAATGGTCTACATGGTCTTCTCAATCCCAACCAGTCTGCCTACTGCAAGCATCACTCCACTGAAACAGCTCTGCTGTATATCCATGATCATCTCA
>Ga0056114_1000448_pt1 | contig 14299 bp, 8 predicted proteins | sample WorMetHERISLAND1_FD_77005 | JGI IMG/M metagenome (GOLD analysis project Ga0056114, IMG submission 77005) | Marine gutless worms symbiont microbial communities from Max Planck institute for Marine Microbiology, Germany - Olavius loisae HERON... ...
GTGGGCAACAGGTCGTCGATACGGATGCCGGCACTTCCGGCGACGAAGGGGCCGACAACCTGCACGGCATCTACAACCTGGAATTCAGTGACGGCACCACCGTCCTCGACCTGGGGGATACGTTATCCTTCGACGGCAGCAACGACGACATATCGATCACCCAGACTGGTGTTGCCACGGGCAGCGGCGATTTTACCTACGAGGCCTGGTTCAAGGCCTCGACGCTGGCGCTGATGAAGGTCCTGAAGTTCGGCAACGTCATCGGTGGGGGATCGGATGAAGCCGGCGGGATCACCGTTCAGGCTGACGGCAGCCTAACCCTGGCTTTGAATGGCGACTCGGGGCCGGTCTCCGCGGCCGGGGCGGTAACCGCCGGGCAATGGCATCACGTCGCCGCCGTCATGGAGGGCAGCACCTTTTCCCTCTATCTCGACGGCGACTTGGTGAGTTCCGAGGCTAAGAGCCCGGCCATCAACGGCAACGAGATCTTCATCGGCCAAAACGGCGGCAGCAGCCAGTGGTTCAACGGCGAGATCACCGAGGTCCGATTCTGGACCGACGCCCGCACCGCCAGCGAGATCGATGATAACTTCGATGAGGTCCTGAACGGCACCGAAGCCAACCTGGCCGGCTATTGGCGCCTCGAGGAGGGTACGGGAACGACGGCCACCAACGAGGTCTCCGGCGGCGCCACCGGCACCATCTCGGGCGCCACATGGGGAACCTCGACGGACCGGCCCGTCGGCCTCATCGAGGGCATCACCGGCACTTCGGGCGACGACACCATCACGCTCAACAGTGCCTTCTCGGGCAGCGAGACCATCGACCTGTCGAGTGGCACCGATATCCTCAATCTCGCAAACGGCACCAACGACATCACCATCATCGGCGTCGAGACGGTGGCCGGCGGCAGCGGCAGCGATACGGTTTCGCTGGATTCCAACAACGAACCGTATCGTTCAGCGGCGTCGAGACGATCAACGCTGGCGGCGCCAGCCAGGACGACATCATCATCACCGATTCGACGATCACGCTCGGCGGCGGCAAGGACACGGTCACCGGCGGCTCCGGCAACGATACCGTCACCACCGGCGTCAACGGCGGCACCTTCAATCTGGGTGCCGGTGACGATTCGGTCGACGCTTCGACCAGTTCCGTCACCGTCGACGGCGGTTACGGCAACGACTATATCGACGCCTCGAACAGCGCCGATTCCCTGACCGGCGGCACCGGCAACGACACCATCCTCGGCAACAATGGCACCGACTCGATCACCGGCGGCGCCGGCGTCGATACCATGACCGGCGGCAACCAGTCGGACACCTTCATCTTTACCAGCGACACGGATTCGGGAACCGGTGCCGGCAACCACGACACCATCACCGACTTCGACGCCACCGACGACGCCGAGGACATCTTCCTCGACAGCATCCGCAACGGCACCTTTTCCTTCGTCGGGCATTACACCTCGACGCCGACGGCCTTTGCCGGCGGCGGCAACACCTCGGCCCGCTTCGACGACACCAACAAGGTCCTCGAGATCGACATCGACGGCGACGGCAACGAGGACATGGAGATCGTGCTCACCGCCGTTACCGGCAGCGACCTCGACACAGCCGACTTCACGACGACGGCGTCAGGCGAGATCCTGGTGTCGGGGACCGAAACGGTCGTCCTGACCGCCGGAAACGACACCGTCACCGGAAGCTCGGGCGCCGACACGATCACCTTGAGCGGCATAGCCGCCATCGGCGATACGGTCGATCTGGCCGGCGGCACGGACATTCTCACGCTCGACGACAGCGGCAATGACCTGAACGTCTCCAACGTCGAGACCCTCACCGGCGGCAGCGGCACCGACACGGTCACACTGGCGGACGGCGGCGAGACGCTTACCGTGTCGTCGGTCGACACCCTGACCGGCGGCAGCGGCAACGACACGGTGACCCTGGGCTCGGCGCAATCGTCGGGAACCATCGATCTCGCCGGCGGCAGCAGCGACAGTCTTGCGCTTGCCAATGGAACCAACAGCCTGACCGTATCCAACACCGAAACCATCACCGGCGGCAGCGGTACCGATACGATCACGCTCGGCGACAGCGGCAACACGGTGACCATATCCGCCATCGAGAGCCTGACCGGCGGCGCCGGGACGGACGTGGTGACCCTGAGTTCGTCGGTCACGGCGGCGGAGTTCACCACCCTCGCCAACGGCCTGACGGCGGCCCAGGACACCATGGTCAATGGCACCAGCCTGACCCTGACCGGCGAAACCGTCGCCGTCGGCCTCACCAATCAGGGCACCATCCTCACTACCGACGGCAGCACCGCCATCAGCGGGACGTTCTCCAACGCCTCCGGCGCGACGCTGGAGGTCGAGACCGATCAAGCCAACGCCAACCTGACCATCGCCGACGGTTTCACCAACGCCGGCACGCTGCGTCTCGACATCAACGGCGGCGGCAATGCCGACACGTCGCTGACCGTGTCTTCGGGTACGCTGGCCAACACCGGCACTATTCTCGCCACGGTCACCACCGCCAACAGCCTGTCGGACCACGTCATCGACGCGACCCTGGACAACCAGGGCACGCTGGACGTCGACCGTCAGTTGACCCTGACCAACACGTCGAGGACGTTTACCAACTCGGGCACCATCGACGTGGCGTCGGGCATCACCTATACGGTGAACGGCGGTACCACCGAATTCAACAGCGGCACGACGCTTCAGGGCGCCGGAACGCTGGAGCTGTCGTCGAGCGGCGGACTCACCGTCAACGCCAGTACCAAAGTCGACGGCTTGGGCCTTTCCATGGCCGGGGCATCGGGAACGGTGGGTGGCGCCGGCACCACGGTGAATGCGACCTACGTCAACGAGGGCACGACCACGGCGGACGACGCCACCTTCGGCGGTACCACCACCAATTCGACCGGCACCTTCCGCGTCACCGGCGGCAGTACCGCCATCAACGGGACGTTCTCCAACGCCTCCGGGGCGGCGCTGGAGATCGAGGCGACCAACCCCGGCGCCAACCTGACCGTCGCCAACGGCTTCACCAACGCCGGCACGCTGCGCATGGACATCAGCGACGGTGGCGCCAATACGGACACGTCGCTGACGGTTTCGTCGGGCACATTGACCAATACGGGCACCATCCTGACTATCGCCACCGTCGCCAACAGCTTGTCGGACCACGTCATTGCCGCGACCCTCGACAACCAGGGCACGCTGGACGTCGACCGTCAGCTGACCTTGACCAACACGTCGACCACCTTCACCAACTCGGGCACCATCGACGTGGCGTCGGCGATCACCTTCACGGTCGACGGCGGAACGGCAACTCTAAGCAGCGGCGGTGAGCTGAACGGGACAGGGACCTTAACCGTTTCCAGCGCCACCCTTTCCAACCAGGGCACCATCAACGCCGCCGGTGCGCATACCATCGGCACCCTGTCGATCACCGGCGATGTCGACCAGACGGGCACGGCGGTCCTCGAGGTCGACATTGACCCGGACTCCGGCCCGACCTTCGACGTCCTCGCCGTCAGCGGCGATTACCAGGGTGCGGGCACCATCGACATGCAATTCGCCTCTGGCAGTAACCCCGCCAGCGCGACGACCTATAACGGCGTCGTCACCTATGCGACATCGAGCGGCTCGGCGCCGAGCGTCACCCATGACCTATCGGCCGCATTCGCCGGCTCGGCGACCCTCGCAGCGGGCCAACTTAACGTCACCCTGACACCGACTTTCCACAACACCTTCGATGGCGACACAGACTCTGTATTCGGCACCAGCGCCAACTGGAGCCTCAACACCGACCCCGACGATACCGAGGACATCCTGATCAACAGCACGTTCGCCGTTACCTACCCGAGCGGTACGTCCGGGGCCAATTCGGTCTATATCGACGACACGGCCAGCCTGACGATCTCCGGCGGCACCTTCCAGATCGACGACCAGTCCCGCGTCGAGACCAGCGCCAACCTTATCATGACCGGCGGCACCTTCGCCGAAAGGGACGACTCGGACGGCAGCACGACCGGAACGCTTTTCGTCGCCGGCACCCTGCAGGCGCAGGGCGACAGCGTCGCCATATCCGCACCGCTCGACATCCTGCCCAATGCGACCCTCGTCATCGGCGCCTCCGACACCTACGCCGACGTCAATCCCGACCTGACGCTCAACGGCACGGTCACCAACGACGGCACGATCAAGCTCGATGACGCGGACTCGAATTCCGTCCAGGCGGCGACGCTGACCATTTCGGCCACGGGATCGCTCAGCAATGCGGGCACCATCCAATCCTTGACCACCAGCGGCAGTTCCGGCGCGCGCACCATCGACGGCTCGTTGACCAACACCGGCACCGTCGATGCCGACCGTTCCATGACCATCGAGATCACGCTCAGCGGCGAGACCTTCAATACGGTCGGCGGCACCGTCGACGTCGCCGAGAACCAGACCCTGACCGTATCGACCAGCGCCAACTCGTCCGGCGGTACCGTCATCGGCACCGGCACGGTGTTTACCGGTGTTCGCGACACGTCCAGCAGCACCGTCGGCACCACCAACCTGACCGGCACCCATACCCTGACGCTCTCCAGCGACTTCACCCACAACACCGACAACCTGGCGTTCGGCGGCGGCGTCACGGTAACGGGCACGAGCAAGACGTTCACCATCGGCAGCGGCGGCGACCTGGCGATCACCAACGACACCTTCGACAGCGGCATCACCCTGGTCGTCGCCTCAGGCGGCACGCTCCGCGCCATGGGTCAACCCGGTGATACGATCAACGGAACCTTCGAGGTCAACGCCGGCGGCACCGTCGTCATCGGTGCCAACAACAACACCAACAACAATCCCAAACTGACCCTGGCCGGCACGTCGACCAACGCGGGCACCCTGCAACTCGACGATCTGGTGACGTCGACAGGGAAAAACGCGACGCTGGTCATTACCGGCTCGTTCACCAACTCGGGCACCTTGCAGGCGCTGGATACCACCAGCGACGGCGGTTCCCGCACCATCGAAGGATCCGTCACCAACACCGGAACCGTCGACATCGACACCGATACGACCATCACCAACACGAGCGCCACCTTTACGTCGTCGGACGGCACCATCGACGTGCTCGCCGGCAAGACCCTGACCGTCAGCGGCGGTACCACGGTGTTCGGGTCGGGCACGGTGTTGAGCGGAAGCGGTTCCATTACGCTGGCGGGTTCTCACACGCTGGAAATCGCAGGTGACTTTTCCCATGACGGATCGCCGTCGGTTAACTTCGGCGGCGCCATTACGTTGACCGGCACCAACGTCACCGCCGATTTTTCCAACGTCAGCGTTTCGTCCTTGACCACCCTCACCGGCGGATCCGGTGACGATTCCGTAACCTTCGCCTCTGCACTCGGGTCCGGGACGGTCGACCTGGGGACCGGAACGGATATCCTCACCCTCAGCGATAGTGCGGACGTTCTCTCCCTCTCAAATACTGAAACCATTTACGCCGGCGATGGCGCCGACCAACTGACTTACACTGGATCCGTTGCCACGACGATCAAAGGCGGTCTCGGTGCCGACACCCTGGCTCTCGACGGCTCAGCGGCCCATACCGTCCTCTACTTCACATCCTCTGACGGCGGCAGCGCCGGGGCCAACAGCGGCTATGACACGATCACCGGGTTCTCGACGTCGACAGATACGTTCAAGGTCGGCAGCACCCTTGATTCCTTGCTCGACGATATTTCGGCGGACGCGGCCCTGACCTTTGCCAGTGACGCGGCAGCCGATTTCACCTCGACCCACGAGGCACTGTTGGTCACCGGCTTGACCGACGCGAATTTGGTCGAAGCCTCTTTTACGACCCTGAACAGCACCATCAACGGCCTTGGCGTGACCAGCGCCAGCGGAGACGACGCCCTGATCGTCGCCCAGGGCACAACGGATACCGCCGTCTATTATTTCGCAGAGAACGGATCGACCGCCGACAATGTGGAAAGCGGTGAACTTTCCCTTCTGGCGCTGATCGATACGGCGCTGGTCAGCACCACGGAAATCACCGGGTCTTAGTTCCGCCGTCGGCTGGCTTCGTGTCGCCCGGCTCCTTCCACGCCGTAATGCGCCGCTCCGTGTTCTCGACCTGTGTCGGGTCCAGAAGGGCTGTGACCTCCAATTGCCGCTCGCGCGCCCAGGCGTTTCCCTGGCCGGCCGCCAGGCCGAGCCAGAAATAGGCCTCGACCGGGTCCTTGGCGACACCCAGGCCGCGGGCGTACATGTCGCCGAGGTTGAGTTGTGCCACGGTATCGCCGAGGCGCGCCGCACGCCGATACCATTCGGCGGCGTGGCCGGGATCGCGCGCCACCCCTTCGCCCTGGACCAGGACGTTGGCGAGCGCCGTCATGGCGAGCGCGTTGCCGCCATCGGCGAGACGGCGCCAAAGGGTCACCGCCTCACCGTAATCGCCGGCGTCGTAGGCGGCGAAGGCTCCAGCCAGCGCCTCCTCTTCGCCGGCGACGGCCGCAGCGTGGGCGCCCAACAGAACCACGACAGCTATGGACGCGAGAATCAGCACCCCACGAATCCCGTTGATCATCCTCCGCAACCGACATTCCTTCACGACTAAAACGTGATTTTCGTCACCGCGCCGCAACGCGAGCAAGGAACAGGCGGTTCGGCGACAAATGAAGCATACTGGACCTTTGCGGGCCGAAGCGGACACAATCCCTTGATCGAATTCAAAAAGAATCCGTGCCAATGCGTGCGCCCCATTGTCACGGAACGGCCGGAGCGCTATTTTTTACACTGATCTGCAAAGAGGGATCGCATGGCCGAAGACGATAAGAAATACCGATTGGTGACCCGTGCCGATTTCGACGGCGTCGTTTGCGGCGCGCTTCTCAATGAACTGGATATGATCGACGACGTCGTGTTCGTCGAGCCGCAGACAATGCAGGCCGGTGAGTTCGCTGTAAGCGACCGCGACATCACGGCCAACCTTCCTTATGTGGAAGGGGTCCATCTTTGCTTCGACCATCATATCAGCGAGGCCGAACGGGTGTCCGACCAAGGCAACCGGGTCATCGACCCGGACGCGCCGTCGGCGGCCTACGTGGTTTACATGTATTACGGCGGCAAGCAGGGTTTCCCGGAAATCTCGTCGGAACTCATCGATGCCGTCAACAAGGCCGACTCGGCGCAGTATTCGCGCGAAGAGGTAATGGCGCCGGAAGGCTGGACGCTTCTCAATTTCATCATCGACCCGCGGACGGGGATGGAGCGGATCGACGGTTTCTCCATCGACAAGGACGAGCTCCTGCTCAGGTTGATGACCTATTGCCGCCACAATCCGATCGACGAGATTTTGGCGCTGCCGGATGTCATCGAGCGGGTCAACGCCTACCAGCTCAATTCCGAGTTCGGCGAACTGCAGATCGACCGTTGTTCCGAGATGCAGGGTTCCGTCGTCGTCACCGACCTCCGCCGGGAGGCGAAGGTCGAGATGGTCAACCGGTTCATGATCTACGCGCTCTATCCGGAGGCGACGGTTTCCGTGAACCTGCAATTGGGACCCGACGCGGGGATGACGTCCATCGCCGTCGCGAAATCGGTGTTCGACCGGTCATCAAAAGCCAACGTCGGATTGATGATGCTCGAATACGGTGGGGGCGGCCATGCCGGTGCGGGGACGTGCCGTGTGGCCGATGACAAGGCGGACGCAACCGTCGCTGAAATCGTCAACCGACTGAACGAGGCCGGGTGACCGCGGGGCCGTCGGCGCCGGCCGGCGGCGAGGAAACACCCTGTTCGGGGGGCAAATTGGCGGAAACGGACGACGCCGACACCGGTAATCTCGACAAACCCGAAGGCGATTTGACCGCGGCAAACCGCGATTGGTTGGGCCGGGTCCTGTGGGACGGGCCGCCGCCCCCGATCACTCATCTCCAATCGCTCGCCCCCGACGTTCTGTCATCGGTCCCCCTGCCGTCGCTCCTCCCGATCAAGGCACCCGCCGCCGGCGCGCCGCCGGTCCCCGTCGAGGTGCCGGCGGATTTGTTCGACGGGTTTACTGACATCGAAACGGTCGAGATCATCGGCCTGCCCGAGGGGGCCGCCATGAACGCCGGGCGCACCGGCGGCGAGGGCGTGTGGCTCCTCGAGGTCGGAGATGTCGAGGGGCTCGAACTGTTGCCGGCCGATGACCACTGGAGCGTCGCCAACTTGACCGTCAAAGTGACAGCGACGGAGGAGGCGAGCGGGGACAAGGTGACCAATATGGCGGCGATTCGAATGGAAATCGCCGGTTCACCGTCCGAAGCGCCGGAAACAGTCGAAACGTCGTGGGAGGCCGAGCCGCGGGGCGGGGCCGCGAGCGAAGGCGAAAGCCAGGGTGAGGACGGCGAAAAGGCCGCGGTCGATATCCGGCATCTGGTGCCGCCGCCACCGGAACCCCGACCGCAACCGGAGCCATCGGCGGAAGATAACACCGAGGCCCAGCCTGAACCGATTGCGGCCGATGCGTCGAAGGAACCGGAGCCACCGGTTCAGGAAGCGGTGACGGAGCGTGAGGATGTCGGGCCGGCTGAACCGGCCCCGGTGCCGACGGCGGAGCCCACCGCAGAACCGGAGCCAAAGACCGCATCCGTCAAACTGCAGCCTGCAAAAGCCACGGCGAAGGCGCCTGCGGCAAAACCGACGCTGCAGCCGCAGGCCAAAAAGAAGGCCGGCGCCTCCGTGCAGTTGCGCCCGGCCACCGTCAGAAAAGCGGATACGCCGCCGCCAAGGCCGTCCAAGCCGCCCGAAACCCCGCCCGGTTCCAAGCCGGCGGCCCGCAAGGCCGGGGTGGTGCTGAAAAAGCCCGAGAAACCCGCTCCGCCGCCGACACCGCCGCCAACCCCGGGCGAACGGCGCCAACCGACGGGCGAAATCGTTGTGCGCCTCGGCGGCGCACCGGAACGGGGCGACCCCCACTACCGGATCGCCGTCGACGGCCGTCAGGTGGCGAGCGGGAACGTCGATTGGGCACTCGGCCTGCCTGCCGTCGAGGACGGAGGCGAAGGGGCCGTCTGTTGGCAGACGGTGCGGTTCCCTTGGGACTTTGCCGCCGTTGTTCCCGACGAAATCAGTCTGCGCTACGAACTCGGACACGGCTCGGAGCCGCAAGCGGACGGGGCCCTGCTGGTCGACTGGATCGATGTCGACGGGTTGCGGGTGCGCGATGGCGAAACCTACGCCCATGCCGATGACGGTCGGGTTCCCTGGCCGGGTTCCGCTCGCCTGAAGTCCTGGATCGGCGAGCTCGTATTCGATGTCGCCGGCGCTTTTGCCGGCGAGCCGAGGCGGAAACGAGACAAGAAGACCGACGGGACAGGCTCATCCGCAGACGCCGACGAAGAGCCCGGGAAAGCCACCCAAGACCCGGCCGCGCAGCCGCTGGTCGTGCACGTCAGCGAGGAAGACGCCGCCGACAGCGTCGTCATGAGCGAATTGGCGGCCCTGCGCTCCTTCGTCCGCGGGCGCGATGACCCGCGCATCGATCCCGGACGCGAGGGCACCTACGACCGACTGGGGCTCGCTTCCGGATCGTGGAGCGACGTCGTCGCCATCGGCCCCGACGGCGAGGCCATCGATCTCGACAGGAGCGCCGACGGACGGCGGTTCTCGGTTGCGGCAGGCGAACAATTGAAACGCAAATTCCTGACCGAGGCCGCCAAACGCGCCCCGTTGGACGGACAGGATACGGCGTCCGGCGATAGGGAGACCAATGACCGCCCGGCCGCGGCCAAGGTCTCAGTGGAGACCGGACGAGAGGTTAAACGGCGATTCCTTGCCGGCATGATCGAGCGGCTACCGTTCCTGAACGCATCCGGGCCCGGCGAGCCGGTGAAGGTCGATGAGCCGGAGGAACAACCGCATTCCGGCGCGTCGCCCGTTTTCGATCAGGCCTTCGACGTGAAACGCAGATTTCTGAACGGCATTGTCGGCAAGGGTCTGGCGAGACTCGAAGCCGTACTCAGGCATCCAAAGGACAGGCCGATGCCTGCCACGCCCCTGATCCCGGCAGCCGATGTCTCCGTCGGTGCGCCCGTTCCGGTGCGCATCGGTGACGGCGATCCGATCTCGAAGCGACAAGCGGCCCGCACGGTCCGCCGTTTCTACGGCCGCACCTTGAAGCGCGCATTGGACAAGCTGCAATCGACCGTTTTCGAGGGCGGCCAGCCGGCACCGCGACCATCGCAACCGGAGAGCCGCCGGCCGACACCCGGTGCAATGTCCGGCGGGCCCGGCGAGGCGGCGACCCGGGATTTCGCGGAACGCATGCGAAGCGAGTTTTTCGACAACGCCATGCGTAAGGCCATGGCCCGAAGTGCGTCATCCGGCATCGACGGCCGCGGGTAGTCCGTTCACTTTCTGTTTACGATTTGGCGCTATTCATAGGGGTTGAAAGGTCAACACCAAGAGATGGATAGAATCCGATGGCCGTCGTATTGGGTACGCTCGCGTTTATCATGTCACTGGGAGCCTTGTGGCTGACCAGCGAGGCGTTGCGCCGTTCCGACGGCATGGGCGAGGCCCTGGTTCGGCCGCACCTGCGGGAGGTGAAGTCCCGCTTGGCCGACAACAGGGCCACGCTGCACAGCATCGATGTCCGTCTCGAAAAACTGGAACACCAGGTCAAGATCCTGATGAGTGTCCGTCGGGCACCGGCAGAACTGGGTGAACAAACCCAGGCTATCCGCGACGCGGTCGAGGATGTGCGCCGTTTCGACCCGAGTTCCGTCTACCACGCCTGACGCCTTGGCGTTCATGCCGTTTGCAGCCTTGCCGCCCCCATGAAATCCCATTGACATGACCGGGCAAGGCCCGCGTTATGAGCGGATGAACGACTACCTTCTCGAACGCGCGTTGCTGCCGCACGGCTGGGGCGAGAACGTCCGGATCACCATCGACGGTAGCGGGTCGATCACGACGGTCGAGCCCGATGCCGACGGAGCCGGTGCGGTCCCGGTGGACGGCGTGGTCCTTCCGGGCCTGCCCAATCTCCATTCCCATGCCTTCCAACGCGCCGCCGCCGGCCTCACCGAACGGCGCCAGGCGGAGAGCGGCGACAACTTCTGGACCTGGCGCCAGGTCATGCACCGATTCGTCGAGCGCCTGGCACCGGACGACGTCGAGGCGATTGCCGCCCAGCTCTATGTGGAGATGCTGAAAGCGGGCTACACGTCCGTTGCCGAGTTCCATTACCTGCATCACCGGCCCGACGGTTCACCTTACGAGCGGGCCGACGAAATGGCGCAGCGGATCGCCGCCGCCGCCGCTGCTGCTGGTATCGGCTTGACGTTGCTGCCCGTCCTCTATTCGGTCGGCGGCTACGGCGACGCCGAACCCAATGCCGGACAGCGACGGTTCATCATGGCCGTCGATGCCTTCCTCGACACGCTCAGCGGTTTGATGACGGCCTTCGACGGCGACGGCGAGGTGCGTATCGGTGCGGCACCGCACAGCATCCGCCAGGTGCCGGCAGCGGCACTGACCGATTGCCTGGCGGGGCTCGCCGGCCTCGATCCGGCCGCGCCTGTTCACATCCACGTCGCCGAACAGGTTCGAGACGTGGAGGATCACATGCGCTTCACCGGTGCCCGGCCGATCGCCTGGCTTCTCGACAACGCGCCCGTCGATGAGCGCTGGTGCTTCGTTCATGCCACCCATATGACGCCTGAGGAAACGGCCGGTCTCGCCCTGTCCGGTGCCGTTGCCGGCCTGTGCCCGACCACCGAGGCCAACCTGGGCGACGGCCTGTTCCCGCTTGTTTCCTTCCTGGACGCCGGCGGCCTCATCGGCATCGGGTCGGACAGTCATGTTTCGGTCAGCCCCATGGAGGAACTGCGCTGGCTGGAATACGGCCAACGGCTCAACACGCTGGCCCGTAACGTCGCCGCCCCCCATCATGGCGGTTCGACGGCGCGGCGCCTTATCGATGCGGTCCTCGCCGGCGGGGCCCTGGGCCGGCCGGTTGGCGCCATCGCGGCCGGGTGCCGCGCCGATTGGATCGTCGTCGACGATACGCACCCGCAACTCGCCGGCCGCGACGAAGACGCCCTGCTCGATTCCCTGGTCTTCAGCGGCAACGCCAATCCGGTGCGCGACGTCATGGTCGGTGGCACCTGGGTCGTGCACGAAGGCCGCCACGCCGACGAGGACTCCATTGCCGAGCGCTACCGGGAAACGGTGCGGCGGCTCAACACCTTTGATCAAACGCCGCTTTAAGGTCCCGGGCGGCATCCGTATATTGGCCCGGAAAGGATAGACGCCATGTCGGACGTGTCCGATCGCCTGTCCATGGGCTTTTCCTGCGTTGGGCATTTCTACTCGCACCTGTTTGCGCCGATCTTCTTTACGCTGGTTCCGCTGGCTCTCGAACAGGAACTGGGGCTCAGCCACGGCGAGACGGTGGCGCTGATCGTCGCCGGTAATCTACTCTATGGCCTGGCCGCACCCTTGGCCGGCTGGCTCGGGGACCGCTGGTCGACCATCGGCATCATGACCATCTTCTTCATCGGCACGGGTTTCGGCATGGTCATGGCCGGCACCGCTGAGACGCCGTTCGGGATCGCGCTGTGGCTCGCCGTCACCGGGCTCTTCGGATCCATCTATCACCCGGTCGGCATCGCCTGGCTGGTCCGGGTTTCCGTCAATACGGGTACGGTGCTCGGCATCAACGGCATCTTCGGCGGCCTCGGACCGGCTCTCGCCGCCGTAATGACAGGCTTCTTCATCGACGCTTTCGGCTGGCGCTCGGCCTATATCGTGCCGGGCGCGGTGATCATCCTTAGCGGTTTCCTGTTCCTCGGTCTCGTCGCCAAGGGCTGGATCCTGGAGCCCACGGGCGACCGTAAGCCGTCGCCGGCGGTCAGCCGCGGCGAGATGTTCCGGGTCTACGCCATCCTCGCCTTCACCATGACCTGCGGCGGCCTCATCTATCACGCCACCGGTCCGGCCCTACCCAAGGCCTTCTCCCTCGATTTCGGTACCACGGGGGCCAGCGTTTACACGGTGTCGTTCCTGGTCGGCATCGTCTACGCCACGGCTGGCCTCGTGCAGGTCCTCGGCGGCCGGCTCGCCGACAGCTTTCCCGTACGCCGCATCTATCTGATCAGCTTCCTGCTGCAGGTCCCGGTCTTGGCGTTCGCCGGCACGCTCGGCGGCACGGCGCTGGTCGCCGCCGCCGTGATCATGGTCAGCCTCAATACGTCGGGCCTGCCCGCCGAGAACATGCTGATCGCCCGCTATACGCCGCCCGACCGGCGCGGCTTCGTCTACGGCCTCAAAGTTCGTCATCGCCAGCGGCATCACCAGTCTCGGCGTCATCCTCGAAGGCATGCTCTTCGACATGACCGGCGGTTTTCTCGCCGTCTTCGCCGCCATTCTGCTGTTGCCGGGCGAGGCGGCCGCGGCGCCGCAACCCGCTGAGTGAAGGCTGAGCAAGGGCCCGGGAGGACCGAAGGATGAACGACGCGCCCGTGACCATAGACCGCCTCGACCACCTGGTCCTCACCGTCGCCGACATCGACGAGACCTGCGCCTTCTACGGCCGCGTGCTTGGCATGGAGACGGTTGTCTTCGCCGCCGGCCGCACGGCGCTCGCCTTTGGGCGCCAGAAGATCAACCTGCATCCGGCCGGCAACGAGCACGAACCAAAGGCGAAGACCGCATTGCCCGGCACCGGTGATCTCTGTTTCATCGCCGAAACGCCGATCGCCGACGTCATCGCCCACCTGCAGGACTGCGGCGTCGACATCATCGAAGGGCCGACGGCAAAGACCGGCGCCATCGGCCCGATCACCTCTGTTTATTTCCGCGACCCGGACGGCAACCTGATCGAGGTGTCAACCTACGACTGACTGGGCCCGGGTTGCCGGGATAATCCATATCTTCTGCGTAACAATCGGAAAAATTATTGACTGACAGGCACATACCGGACGGCTGCGCGGATTCCGCGTTTCCGAAAACCGTCACCAAAGGGTCGACAACCTAAAACAGAAAGCTACATATTAATAGGGAGAGAAAAGCGAAAGAAGAAAAAGAGAGGGGCTGTCCTAGCTAAGCGAGATGCTTGGGCTAGGATTGCAGGATGTATGCGAGAAGAAGCCGGCTCAGTGGTTGGAAGCGTGATCATTTGATGGAGCACTTTGTGGCGGGGACGACGGCACGAGCAGCCGCTGAGTTGGTTGGCGTCCACCGGAACACGGCGGCCTCGTTTTACACACGGCTTCGCAAGGTGATTGCCGAGGAGACGGA
>Ga0056114_1000449_pt1 | contig 14269 bp, 16 predicted proteins | sample WorMetHERISLAND1_FD_77005 | JGI IMG/M metagenome (GOLD analysis project Ga0056114, IMG submission 77005) | Marine gutless worms symbiont microbial communities from Max Planck institute for Marine Microbiology, Germany - Olavius loisae HERON... ...
GCAGACACAACTTCTGTCGACCAAAGAGCGCAGTGGGAAGAAGACTGGTTGTCGGCTGCTGTGGTCAACAGTCATCTTGTATGCGACCCTACTATCCAACAGCTAGCCTTCGACCTGCCGCGCCACTCCTGGACACTGTTGAACCGTTAGAGGCCAAGGCCCATGTCGTGCTAAAATGCATAAATGGGGTCTTGTTTCATCTCCACTCTGTGACTGCAGAGAGCAACAGACCATGGAGCACATTGTCGACTCGTGTACGCCCACAAAACTGGATGGCGGCTTGTTGAGCCTCCACGAAGCAGAAGAGGATGCCATCAGCTGGCTGAAGATGACGGCGACGAAGGTACTCGCGAAATGAAATGAACTTGCCGATTCCGATGACCAAGCGAGCAGCGGCATTCAGTACCATCTGTAGTCGGCGTGTGACTGCAGTGGATGTGCGTTGCAGTAGTCCACATTGACAGCTTTCGACCTGTGACATGGTGCTCCATTATCCTGGAGGTAACATTCACGAACGGATCTGTGGCTGGAATACTTGGACCTGTTGTGAACCATAACATTGCTCAAGCGCAGAACATTATTATAGTCAGCAGCGCTGACCGCAGATCATCGGAAACTCCAGCACGCGTGGCTGATTATGTGTTAACTGTCGTTCCGAGGTACGACGACCCGCCATTCGAGAGCCACTTTCGCATGCAGTGATCAACCTTTGAGGTAAACTGTAACGCAAGTTTTGTTTACAAATGATAAGTTGCGAACAGTGGCATACATACTTGGCCATTATCACGAGATCATCAATTTTTTGTTAGCAGTGACCATTAGTGTCGGTAAATCTCTGCATACCGAAAATAATGCGTGCATGCCGTGTGCTTGTCAGCTGTTGAGCGTGTCTATTCTTTAAGCATTTCCGCTCTCTGTCTTTTTGGTTTGTGTCCAATTCTGTCCATGGTTTTTGGGGAGAACATGATAATGATGTCGTTTTCATGGACTGCTATTTCTGCATGAACTGCTGATAAGTTTGCACAATGTCATAACAATGGCTTCGCGGAACGTTGACAATACGACCGTTATTGCATGATGCAATTTAGCAACAGATGAACTTCGGGAAATTATGTCACTATTTATTACCTCTATGCTGTGAGCAAACAGTTCAGTAATTAGTAGTGAGTGAAACAGTATACCTATCAATACACAGGTAACAGATGTGACTGGATTAGACAACAGCCGCTTCGCGTATATGTCTGTACGAATCAGGCGGATAATGTTCCCAGAGGGTATCAGAGTTTACCAGTTTCAGACGTCTTAGCGGTCCAAAACGCCAAGCCAGCCGTTAATGCCTCAGACCAGCCATTAAGGCCGTCACTAATGGTTGCACGAACTATTCCAAACGTACACTTCACCAATGTAAAGAACTTACAGAAACTATGCCAACCGATATAGTCCCAGGTCTCCCAAACTGTCATTCTTTGAAAGCAATGAACACATACCAGGTGTGACAAAAACAACATTGCCACTTGCAGTTATCATTGGATTTGAGTCAGCAGTCATAACCATCAGAAGCTGATCTCCAGTTACATGTGTTGATTCAGCCATACTCTCAAACCTGACACACACATGGATTTATTCACAGCTTCAGTTTTATTTTTGTATCAGCATTTGTTACAAGTGTTGTTAACTTGCCGTCCCATGTCATATCTCAATGTTTCCTCACCATGCAGTGCACTTCTACTGCTGGCATTGCAAGGTTCCATTTTCCATCAGTATGTACATGGTACTACACTACTGTACACCACCTAAGCACACTGGCCAATCCAGTTGGCATCCACCATTGTCTGAAAGAGTGACCATTTGAATCATGAGTTTCAAAATCCCAGCTTTGGTGTGCGAGGTTACGGATATAGTGAGCCAGTTACATGCGTTTTAATGCATTAAGTGAATTTCTGAAGTGACTGACTTCACAGATAGCTGACTGTCCAAATTACCCAAAAAATGTTTGTTTTCTCGCAGCTATAAAAATAAGCAATAATACATCGGTGTAGGAAGACAGCGTGTAAAGATACATTTCCACAAAATAGTGGAATTCTGGTCTACGTGCATGTGAGTGCTGCCAGTATGGCTAAATGTAACATCATGTAATAATCTTCAACAAGAAATCCGACATGTAACAGAGAGCTTGCAAACATACCGTGGAAAACTATGCTGAAGTTCATTACGTATAGAATATATCACAGCGTTTATTGTGCTTGGTGGAATCAAGACAGCTGTGAATGCAACAGTTGTTATTGGACGAACGACAGACACATGGACACATTCAGATAACTGTCATTGGTCAGAACACACAAGAAGAAGAGTGGCATGTCGTATACAGTTGTTTTATACGTAGCATCAAAAAGACTAGCAAGCCGTCTGAATTCTGCATTGACATCTGCTGATTGAACTTTGCCACAGACAGCAGATTATGTCTCCGTCTGTTGTACCTTCAGATATGAAGTTAACTTCTTCACATCACTTGTGAGAGGTAGCAATTGTGGATGATTGAAACTTCATTAGTCCTTTGACAGTTTCAACGTCAACAAAGTGTCTTTGGATTAGTACATCTCCAAGGCATTCACTGCCGTCCTGAATATTATCGGCATAATTTGCTATACTGCGACGTATATTAAAATTTTGAGCCATAGCATGTATTGTAGGTTTGCAAATGGTTTAAAATGCAAACTAGCAAACAGAGATATAGACATGTGTCTATAAGACAATGTATGCATTGTAGTAAGAAAGGTAACTTGTAGTCTGTGGCTACACACGTACATGTACAGACTACACATATATATTTCATACCTTCATACGGCTACTGTATGGTGAAAATTTTATGATCCTAACTTTTGTTTTTGTATAATACACCTGTGTGACAGACAGACAGACATACATACGGACGGGTGATAGCATATAGCGCACTAAGCATATATGCTGTATGCTGTCGTGTGCTAAAAAGTAATAATCAGAAACCATGGCGAGTGACACGGTCTTTTCATTCACTTTTGCTTCCTCCACAAAATACTGGCAGAACACATTGGTTGTTGGTCCTCCGAGCTTGAATTCAAGATTCTTCAACACAGTTCGCTCCATTCTCAAAATCTGCAAACAACGGCACATTCACAGAAGGCTGAATTGAGCCCAACAAAAATCACTGATCACACGTGATAAAGCTAAACAAGAAAGCCTAGCTAAAGCTAAGGTTAGCGCGTGACAGCAGTGCGTATAGAAATTTACGGCAAGCCGAAATAAGCAGCAAAAGCAACACAATGCAAACCATAAAACAATTGCTTTTCTTCATTAAAGATAAGAATTTCAGAAATTGTGGACAAAATTGAGTCATCCAATAACTGGATTTGAACCCAGAACCACACGCGTGCATCTAGATTAGACCAGACGACTTACCCACTGGTCCACCTAGGCACTTGACAAACAGCCTCGCAGCGTGTCTGTTTTGTCTGAACGGAAACTGCAAACTGTGACGTAGGCACGATCTGAATCGAATAATTTTTCCTTACTTACTTTCAGATCGCCAATCTGAACCTATACTATAATTAACCTTTTCGCACTTATCGAAACACGAAAATGACGCGATATAAGGCTTTTGTTGGTTGCCGCTGAACGATTTTCCTGGCAATGCTGCGGAGATTATCTCTAGAAGCACGACGTGAGTAAACACATGCGTCACTCATAGTATGACGGATGAGTTCTCGGCGGTCTTTGGCAGAAGGTGCTTGGTGTGATTCCAGTGAAGATATAAGTGACGATGAGCACTTTGACCGTGGTATCTTGAAGGAAGTAACCCAGTTCTCATCAGCTGCAGAAACACTAAGAGCACTCGAAGAGGTTGTGGAGGAATGGGAAGGAGTCGATGTAGACATTGCACCAGCAGGTGATATCGCGCTGTCTGTTAATGCCTCCAGACAACGATGCCACAGTAAGATCATTACCTGCAAACAGATGTGATAATGTCAAGGGGTCAATCCGCCTAGGGGTTTTTTCCCCAGGGTCACTCCACGCTAAATCAACCAGTTTTGTGTTAACTGTCCACCACACCATCTCGGATTGAGACTGTAAAGTTTGTTCATGGCACTTTATAGATTATCAGTAGAAGAAGGACTACTACACTGTGTCTCAGAAAAAAGGGCCCAACTTTGAAACGGTATAGCTCGAAATTATATGTGAAAATACAACATGTTTCATAATCACTGCCCGTCTGTCTGTAGACAGTGAAGTTTGTTTTGCTGTAGGAGGAAAGATCAGCACAGAGTGACAGGATGTTGACACTCAAAGGAGAACTGGAAGTAGTTGGTGTCAAAGTGTCTCATCTGCAGACTGTGGAACAAAATGTGACGAAATAGACAACAGCACATGGGAAATGTCTGCAAGTTTATTCGCTACAATGGATAAGAACAAAAAGTGCACGCACGTAAAAAGTACTATGGAAACAAACTTACTCATTGTCGACTTGCTACTCAGCTAAAATCACTAGAATGTCTTTCACTCATTGATTCTCACATTCTAACACGCGATGATTTATTTGGCTGAATCCATATCAATATCACCAGGTAAGTTCCACTCGGCAGGAATTGCTATCTGTTCATTGAGCCTTTGTTTGCGGCATTGCTTTTGCTGCTCCTTCATAGTAGCAACTTCATCTGTAGCCACTAGCTGGATTTCGGTTTCCTTTTTTTCAGATTGTTGACAACGTCGACGAGGGTTTGCCCAAAAGTAATTGTCATCTGGGCTGTGTCCACCGCTGCATGTATCTGTATCAATGGCATGTTTGTCAGGCGGTTCATTAGCCCCTTGACAGTTTCAACATCAACGAAGTGTCTTTTGGTTAGTACATCTCCCAAGCATTTACTGCAATCCTGAATATTATTGGCATAATTTTTTGTGTAAACTGGACGTAAAACCACATTAAAACCGTAAAAACAGATAGAAATTGGCTGTTGCAGGTATCACAAATCTTTGGTCGTAATGGGCGGCGTTGTCCAGACGACGTAGACGTCTGTTCTTCTTCTCTTCCTTCCATGATGCCGCTTTATCCTTTCGTTCTAGCTGGAACACAAGTACTGACAAATATGTGTGGCATGTAAGAATAAGTTTATAAGCAGCCGATGACGCCAATGAAATGGAGACTGATGACATACCTGGCGTCGGCGGTGCCATTGTCGTAGTGGCAGCCTCGGTGAAAACGCTTATCTGAGTATCGGTGTGTTGTACCCGAGGTGGCGGTACTGGAGATAGATGGCGTCGGACTGACGACAGCACCATCTCCGAGTTGACTGCGCGGGCATGCGGTCGAAAGTACGAGTCAGCAGTTTTTGCTCCTGATGTAGGAGGAATGACAATGTACTGCGCATTAATTACTAGTCTGTCCAGAATAACCAAACCACATTCCATCGTCACATCTCTGCACCTCTCCGCCTCTTCTACAGATTCCAACGCTCTTCCTCGATCTCCAAATGCCTCTTCTCCACCATAATAATTCATAATATGAGTACTAACCCTTGCCGTCCTTGTAGTTGACCACATGTTATGCTGCTTTTCTCTTCTTCGGCGGTATCAGTAATTAATAAATAGTCCACTGTGAGGCTTCAGTTACAGATTCAGAACAATAGTCAACTATTAACGGCAGCAAAAAAGCGTTAACAGCAGCAAAAATGCACATCTAACCCACACTCATAAACGTTCAAGGACAACACCTGACTGCTGTTGTAATAATGATTAGCGCTGACAAAATCCGAAAAGTTTAAGTCTGGTAAGTACTTCCATAAATCTTAGCCAACAGTCTACAATTTACTGTTATTGTAATCTGTGTATAGGCCTAGGGAATGTTCACGAGAATGTGTGTATTACGTGACCTGCGTGGCGCAGCAGCTGTTTAGTCGTGATGTCGCCACTCCCATGAGACTTGTACAACGACTGGATTATGGTACAGACAGTTTCGTAGTTGGATTTTTTCACGTGGCAACGCACACCGATGCGTACGTTGTGGACCACGGTCGTGGTGTGGCACTCTTCGCGTTGCAGGAATGCAACGAACAAGTAAAGTACTAGTAGCCACAGTTTTCACAGTCTAATCAATTGATACAAGCGGTTCTTCCCCCAGGTCAGTCCCGGTGGGCGTTATCAGACGACGAGCTACTCGTATGTGCGGCGATGAGCGTGACGCCTCCTCTGCACGACGCCGACGACGATTCTGCAGATATAGTTGACGACAATGCCCGGGCCTCTGCAGCCGCCGCCGCTTGCTCAGTCTGTCGCCGGAAAATGTTTTCATCTCCCAGCGTCCACCGATTAGTTATCTCGAACTTTCGTAGACATACACGTTATTGTGATACAGTCAGAATATGTTAGAGACGCATATACAATGGTCCCTGACGTTCAGCACTTGTATGAAGCGATTGGTAGTCGCCGAGAACCTGGGTAAGCTGCCTACGGCATCTGACGTCTTCTGCACGCACTGTCCTAATCCAACTGCTTGCAGACCGTCAATGCCGGAAATGCCTTTTTCAGCATCCGCATGACGTCATCGACGTCCATGTCGGTGATTTTCTGGTCCAGTTCGCTTATCGTCGCCACTCTTTTTGTGTACAATTTCTTCAACCGCTCCTCAGCTTTCTGCAGAGTGCGAGTCGCTGTGGGTCAACGCAGCGCCCGTGCGTCGCATCAGACAGTTAATCGCGTCCAGTATTTCGGACGATATGGATGGTCCTGACTCCATCACGGTGACTTCGGCTACTTTGGCAGCGTCCAGGAGCTCTTCCGCCGTTGAAGGGTTCCGTTGCATGACTGTATAGCCTAATTGTGCTGATGTGCTGTTAATAAACTACTGTTGCATGACGTATATACGCAAAGCCGGACGGAGGCCTCGCATTAATGCGTACTGTGTCATATCGCCCTCTGTTTCAGCAGGTCATGAGAAGTCACCAACAGCTGAGTCTCAGTAGAGTGCTTTGCCCCGAATCCGTGGTTAGCTTCTCCGAGTGTGTTATTAGTGTCGATGTAACGAATGCAGGTGTGAACCGTAAATTTGCTCCAGCATCTTGCATGCTATGGAAGTTGATGACACAGGTCGATAATTAGCCAGTTCAGCACAAGCACCTTTCTTAAAAACTGGAGTAAGCTCTACGCCACGTACTTATCGGAGCCGGCACATACTTTGTTCTAAATCGGTCGTAATCACCTCTGTCATCGTTATTGAGCATTGAGAACCGCGTATTGGCAGCCCCACGCATAAGTAGTGCGAATAGCGCCAGACTCGCCGGTTCGGGTATCTGTTTAAACGCAACGTACCTTATAAAGTATGCTAGCCAGTCCTGTGCATTCTCCGTTCTGTTTCCAAAGAATGGCGCTGGAGTGAGTGACAAGTGTGCAAGCATATACATAGTTGTAGAACCGTAAAACCATAAATTAAATCATACACATACATGTATCGTTCTTAAAAGTCTAATGATAAGGAACACAATAGTTAGCTCATAGAGTCGTCTGATGTGTCCATTAGTCGCTACCATAAACACACACAAAGCAGTTGCTCAGTGTGCAACTTTGCACGTAGTAAATGATCAGTTCCAGTTCCGGTTTCTCTTCATCAACGGCAATTTCAGACAAACAGAATTCTATATAATCACTGTAAAACAACATAGCCGTGTAATATTGTGCAGAAATTTATGTTTTAAAGCGACAGATGTTACAAAACTAATTGTGCACCGTGACGTCTATGACGTTTCCGCTACCATCTTCTTTGTCCATAAAATAATCACTCTTGATATTCGTTCACAGCAACTTCAGCCTTTTTGATGGCTGCAAGAAACTTCTCCAGAGAGGTTGGTTTTATCTTTTTTCCTGATTTTGCACTCTTTCCCGCTATTTTTTCCGTTTTAACACCCTGAAAGCTTAAATGCAGTTGCTTCATTGCCTGGTTCAGCATCTGCAAATCTTCAGCATCTGTCTTGTCAAAGGCCTCTGCTAGTTCAGCTTCCGAATACGTACCTACGGCTTTTATATATTTTATAGTCGATGATTTGGAAAACGCCATGTTTTTCTGCGACAAACAATAACACAACGATAAATTTGCGATAAATTTGTGCAATAAAATTAACAAGAAAGCTTGCCTAAGGTAAAGGAATAGCGCTTGACAGCAGTACGTGTATGAAAGCCTTTAGCAGAGTAAATGTACGACAAATCAACGCAAGGAACATAATGTGGAAAAGTACATTAGAGGGCTGTCGCTGACAATACGTTCATTCATTTAGCTTGAATGCTAAGGAGTCATGGTCTTTCAGGTAGTCCTTACAACGATTATTGCATTCTGCAAGAGATTAGAAGTTCTCAAACGAGTCTTGTTGCCCACTGAACACATGTTGTGCACTTGTCAACAGTTGCTTGTACTTTAGCGCACCTGCAATGATCTATTGATGAGACTGATACAGAGCAGCCAGCAACTGGACATGAGCGCCGATGATGACTTCTGCCTCTGCACAGTTTGTAGCTTGAATTTACAGTAGTTTGAGTCCAGCCATGATAACGGCACAAATGTCGAGATGCATGTATAACTTCTGTTCTGCACACTGGACACATCTTTGAGAACGGCAACGAATTCTCAAATGACGTTTATCTTGTGCGGGCATTACAACATTTAGTTGTGCCATGGCCTTTATATAATCGTATAAGAGTGGCATGTCGTATACAGTTGTTTTATACGTAGCGTGCCGTTAAGAAACTACTCACTCACTCACTCACTAGCGTCAAAAAGACAAATGTCACCACTCACCACCATACATCTTCATCATTTCCTTCTACCAAGTGCATTTTATGCACTATATAAATTCACGACTTTCTTATAGTTCTATGTTCACAGTGTGAGTGTCCTGTCGACGGTCTGTACGAGAGCAATGTAGTAAAATGTTGACTTGCTTTCAAAATAACTTGCTCCCATGACCAACACTATCGAGCAACAGTAGACTCTGTCGCATCCAGTGACTGAACAAACGATCTATTGTGCAGATGATAATATAGACAATGAATGGAGGCAGTGGGCAATACTGTTCTGAAGGCATTCATAGTGCTAACTTCAAAATCAAGCATAATCACTACAGGATACAGGATACAACTTGAGAAATGCATACATGCTTCCACGTTCAAAGAAGAGTAGAAGCCTTGTTTTCTCAATGTTCTTTCCAACAATAACTAGATGTTCATGTATTTCGTTATCTGAGCAAAGGTTTTGTTTCAGTAACTCACCGACTTTGAATTTCATCTTCCATGTATTGACCTGGTGAGAAGTTGGAACGTATGTATAACTGCACGATCGAACTCTGACTCCAGTACCACCAGTTTGCCTGGACGATCCGACATCACCAGTACCACCAGTTTGCCTGGACGATCCGACATCACCAGTGCCACCAGTTGTGCTTAAAGTTTCCGTGATTTGCTATTCACACAAAACCTAGCTTCTACTATTCTGAATCTGTATTGGCCAATAGTTTAGCAACGTCAAGCTCAGGTTTTGCTGGGTCAGGTCGGATTTTACGCTAGACCGAGTTTGCATGTCGGCGAGTTAGCACGTTAGCGATTTGCCCAGTTAGCCCGCATGAATGCAGGAGCACAGCGTGTCAGTATTTATTTGTTGTTAGAGGAAACAAACTGTCACTGCCCAGTGAAATATTGACTAGATCAAGTGCAGTTGCTGCAACAAGGTCCTCATCATCATTCAAAAGATACAATGAGTGTAGCGTCTGTGCTGCCTGCCGGTGGCAAGCTTTTGTTGAAACACAGGCGGTTGATGTGATCGTAAGCTTCACAGACTTTGTTGTGGAATGTGTGGCTTCAAGTCTGATCAGCTGCAGCGAATGCATCTTAGTGCACAGATCATCGACGCATTTCTGACGCTGTCGTTGACGATCTACAACCTACCGGCGATGTTGCTCTTGCCTTTCATGTGGTGATGTATCTGGACACAGGTGCGGCAGATCTGCTGATGTACAGGATGTTGTAGCTTTTCTGGTGCCACATCTGCACACGCAGCACGCGCTTGTAAGATACGACACAACACACTTCATGTTAATGTGTGACAACAAGCTTCACGAGGAACGTCAGTGAAGCAATGAGAACAGTTAACAAGTATAGGAGCACGGCCACGGTACGCTCCCACAAGCGGCCGTCCCGTTTAATTACAGATTACCAGATTATATGTACAGATTATCACAAACACAATGCATTTTTGCTGGTGAAATGTGTAGTATGGGCCGTTGTCATTTCGGTCTGCTGAGTTTGAGCAATCTGACTTTGAGTCAGCTGCTGACCTTCAACCACCTTTTGACCTACTGATCATCACTTCCTTGGAAATTTGCTTCTTTGACGATCGTGACTTTGTTGTCAATTTTGATTTCCTGACGCAGGAGTTAACATTCGGTTGCCAGTACGCAGCCGTTGCACCTCTACGTCGGCAAGCGTCATTTCATGTACCAGTGTGTCGAACATGTCCTGTGCTGTGGGGATGTTATCCCGCGTAACTATGCAGACCTTGACCTCTAAACACCGTACATGCGACCCCATTTCCCGAAGAACTTAGTGGGCATAGCCCAGTGTAGCGTCTGTGCTGCCGGTGGCAGGCGATTGTCAACGTCCAGGCGGCTGTTGTCCTCAACAGAGACACAGTCCCTGGATTGGTGAAACTCAGTCTTGGAGGTGCTGGCAAGCAGACTCCACGAGTCGATGACGTAGTGGCAGCCGTGGTGGGTCTTGAACCTGGGCCATTGGTTGACGTGTCCACGAACTGGACTGCTGAGTCTGGAACGGCGGACGACGCGACTGCGGTTGCGGACGACGTCCACTAGGAGGACGTGGTCTGGGTGCTCCTGCGCCGCCGACGTTGCCAAAGTGTCATTAGTAACAGTCTGCTTCGTTCTATGGCCTAGCCGTAACACTTCATCAACCGTTTTCGCGTTGTTCTGCAACACATAACAACGTATTTGTGGCTTCAATCCTTTCAGAATGGCATAGCGAGTGAAATTATAGTCCGTCATTTTGACTGCTTTTGCCATCTTCTGTATCTGTACAATGATTTTGATCGCATGCTTCTTCAGTATGTCCCATCGTTTTGTAGATGCAGAAAATATGTTGTACGTGCGCTGCAAGTAACCAAGTAATTCTAATTCTAATTAATTAGCATTTTTATCCAATTGTAATGTAATTTTTTTGTGAAAAAGTGGCATGATAACCAATAGACAGCACAGCACAAAATTCCAGTAGCCCATGGTGATCTCTGATCTATGAGTCTACTCATTATGCTTATGAACTCAATACACGTCACAGAAAACACTGACGAACTGTACACGAACTGTTACCTGTGTAGACGATCCACTGCCCAACATTGTATATATTGTTCAATTGATACCTTTCCACACAAGACAGTGATAACGTTGCAGTTTCAAGTATTTGCTGCAGTGTTGACAGGTCATAAGCAGCTTGGCTCATCGGTTCGTCAATAGATGGAGCTTTAACTTCATCATACGTCATGGAATTTGCCATTTCATAGATAAGGTCTTGATCGCTTATACGAGTGGTTGACTTTCATTTCTTCGCTGCATGGTCTTCATCGACTGGAATGATCTGTGGTAACTTAGGAAGTATCAATTGTGGCGTGCGTGAGATTATATTATCAATGACATCCTGCTCTACTTCACGCATTCTCAACATATCCAACATTGCCTGACCATATTTACGCCACTTTTCTATAATATGGTAAAAATTATTGTAGCCCTTGGCTGTTTCTTGATTCATATCATGAATGGCTGATTGACGCTTGATTTCAGGTTATGCCAGGCATAATAAGGTAGGTGTCATCTGCAAATTTAAAAATACGGTTTCGGTCGTGAACAGGATGCAGATCGGACGCAGTGACAATGTAGGATGCTGGGCCTAGCGCCGATCCTTAGCTTAGATAAATAGCTATAGAGCGAGTAGATTCTTAACGACGCATAGCCTATACAGTGTCATTTACGTTGGTTCACGCTAAGAGAAATTAAAAATGACAGAAAATACAGAAAAGAAAACAACGAAAAATACAACAGAATAAAATTGGCCTCGTCTCATGCGACATTCCACCAGGATACGAATGGACTTATTCCACAAAGCTGTCAAGCCCACGGCTATGAAATAACTACTTATTTGTTGTTGTACTATCCATTGTCTGTGGTTTCGTATTGTGGGAGACCATCGTGGTTGCTCTCCATGTCGGTAGCTTCGTCGTTCCGTTGATGTGCCGTTACGTCACAGTCGAAGTATGCCAGAGTGCCTACAGCACATAGTCGTCAAAAGTCAGCACGGAGGAAATGTCCCCACAGAGTATCGAGTATAAATTTAGCATATTTAGCATAGCACATGTCAATAAAGCACCAAATGCAAATGCTGTAGCGGAAAACGCAGCATATACATAAGATTATCCGCTTGTAAACGTAAACAATAGTTACCTGCTTCGTCTTGCATCAGGACTGCGATAGCTGCTTGTACTTCATCGTTATAGCGAGATTTGTCGTTCTGATGTTCAGCTGAGGTGTAGACCGACGCATCCTGATAATCTATGACACAGAACTAGCAATGGTTGGTACTTATATAACAGCATGACGACGTAACGAGACATGTCCCCACATGTTGTTAAATGCAAACGTATGCTGTCCCCACAAAGCACCATATACAAGTACACGCACACACAAACACACATAACGTTTGCTAGGGCTGCATTTCTGTAACTAAATATGAAACTAGCAAACGCGAGATGTAGTATGAGACGTCGCCCTTACCTGCTGTTTCGTGAACCGATGTGTGGTAATGAGTTACGTAATCGGATAGTTCACTGAATTCCCTTGCATTCTCTTAGTCTGACAATACAAGTGAATTAACTGAAGCCGAATACGTAGTTGACCCCAAATAAGGCGCAGAGAAAACAATGAGCCACAATACGCTAATTTTACCGACAGCATGACCATGGACAAAAATGCAATAACTTGCAATGTATGAACTGCTGAGTTCTGCTCATCAAAGCCGATCAATATGCTGATGAATCATCAATGTCATATGTGCAATAAGTAGGTTAAATATGGCGGGAATATCTATCACAAGCAGACAATCAGTGATGCTCATAGTCAGAATCACTCATGTGTTAGTGACTACGTGATGTGTGTGCTCTTGTCCCTTCGGTGGAGGAGGCTGTACAATTTACACAATCAACAGATTGTACCTTCAATGGCAACTGAAAGTAACTCAACATACCTTTAGTATTGCATGCATCTGACGAGTGTGGATATGCTGATAGTGGCAGTTATTTCATGTACTGCAGCATTGAGACAACATGTAACAGTTGTTTGCTACTGAACTAAACAGTTTATTCGTGTATTACATGTCTGCGAGGATTGATGTAGTGTGCCATTTTATATGCAAATAGTATATTAATGAATTTTGTTATTTGTCGTTGTCAGCCAAACAGTTCCATGAAGATGGTGCTGTAACTGCAAATGTACAGTATGCTGGGTGTCTCTGTGTTCTGGTTGTCACGTCAGTATTAATCCACAGAAACGAGGTGAACAGTCTGATGCATGACACCAGCAGGGTGAAAATGATATGAAGGATATAAAAATTATGTGTAAACTCCACGTAAAACACAAATGGCACAAACGGGGTGACACAAAACTGTTGAAACTATTTAACAAAGTACTTATTAATGGCCACTCTTGAGCAGTCTTGTTGTATTGGGTACTGGTACTAGTACTTGATCTGTACTTAAAGATGATAGGCAAAGGTTTTTACAGCAAGTGGGTAAAAAGCAGTTTCGAACAGTTTATCATAAGCACAGGACTGCAGGCACAAGCTGTGCAACTGTCACATCCACCCCCTGGTCGTGGTCCATGCTCCGGCTAGCTGTGGTCGTGGGTTGGAGGGTGACGGACGATCGATCCTAAAAGTGACGCGCCGTCGTCGATGAAGACACGCAAAGTCGTGGGAGATCGTTTTAAGCGATTTTCGATGGAATATATAGAGAAAATAATGTTTTTTAACTACGCGTCTCTACTACACGTGCTTTCGCTACCGTTTCTTCTGCTCAACTCCTCGCGTCTAGACAGGCGTCTAGACGATGACCTCATTACATCAGCCCGCCGCGCTGACGTCAGCCTGCTGGCGCGGCCCACGCACGCGTGCACGTGCTACTGCAAATTTCCTGGAAACCAAGGCC
>Ga0056114_1000450_pt1 | contig 14268 bp, 14 predicted proteins | sample WorMetHERISLAND1_FD_77005 | JGI IMG/M metagenome (GOLD analysis project Ga0056114, IMG submission 77005) | Marine gutless worms symbiont microbial communities from Max Planck institute for Marine Microbiology, Germany - Olavius loisae HERON... ...
ATTTTCCAAAGTTGATTTAAATAAACTCTGGCACGATGTTCAGAATGAAGAGACTTTGATTTGTGCTAAATTTGGTAAAGATCTGTTCAATATTTCTAAAGTTATAGGCCGTAAAAAAGTGGCCCAGTTTCTTTGACTCACAGTGTATATGTAATGTAATGCCACGTAAAACGGACAATTTTAAAGCGTTGTAAGCTGCACAGGCTACTTCTAGAGCGCTTTACACAGTCATAAAATAAAAAGGTAAAGCAGATGATTTATATCGCGGTTCTATGCAATTCGTAAATCACCGCAGAACCGCTCTACAATACCCCCCTTGTTCATTGGACCCTATGCTGCTGCCAACAATACGGCGCTTTTAGCATGAGGCCCTCGCAAGGTACCAAGTTATACTACTGCTTGGTGAACAGAGGCACATTAGGTGTTAACAACTTGCCCAGGGTTGTTGCCCGAATAATGCCGCGGTCGGAGTCGAACCCGCGACCTCTTGATCACGAGTCCACCAAGGCGTTGTAATGTGCTCAAAATGGCAAACTGAGTAGATAAGTCTTGAGATATTGTTTGAAAGTGCGCGATGACGAACTGATGAAGTCTGGTATAGGTCATTCCAAGCACGAGGCCCAGCGACGGCAAATGCTCGGTCACTGTATACGTGGCGTTACCGACACCAGCAGGGCAGATGAAGATGATGATCGCAGTGAAGTGACTTCAGCGACAGACTGAATGACATGTTGGAGCTGAACCGTGTAGACAGTAGACGAGAACGCACAACTTGTTTGTATCTCACATTAGAGTCACTTCACTTGAGTGCAATCTAGTAGTAGCTAGCCTACTGTCGCTGCTGCGTCATGCCATGGTGGAATGGTCATGCGGTTTGCCAGTCGGTTTGGTCGGTCGATGAGATATGATCATCAGAGAGATGTAACATTGACAATATGTCACTCTGCTGAGCGGTTGTCTTCTACTTCAAACAAGGCTATTGCCGTCAGTTAATGACGAACACGTTGTTTTGGTGTGCAGGAGTTACGTGCAAAAGCCGAGGCAGCGTCGTACCTCAGGGACGATTCAGACATTGATCAGAAAGTCTCCGATGCAGCCGTTCAGCCATCGACCAGTAGTACTAGCACTGCCGCCGCCACTGTAGCTGGATACGGCACCATTCCCAACGGACTGCCGTCTGGTAAACACTGCTACATGTGTGTAAGCAAAAAGGAACAAGATAGTGACGACCAAATGGCCGCTACGAAATGCGGTTCTACCGGATAATTAGTAAAAGTAAACTTACCAGTTGCTTTTGCAGATCTTTTTTTTGATAATTGGCTGCAAATTTTTTTCTCGTGTGTGAAATGGAATCATGTGACGACAGATCAGAGCGGTGACGGTGGCGACGCACAGCGGACAGACAAAGAGTCCGTCAGGAAAGAAGGGAAAAGAACGTTCCGAGGAATTACGAAGGCTGTGTCTTTAGCTGCAAAACTGTCACCAAAGTCTCAGCGCAAAGATAAAACCACCTCCAACATCGCCGAACTGAAAGTTTGTATCCGACAAAGTCCAAATTTTGTGACGTTTCAGCAGTCGCTGTATTGTCATCATTGTTGTAATAGCCTACACAGCATAACGTAAATATTAGCCTATCAAGTTGCTGCATTACATCAGTACATTGTATGAGTATTTTGCCGTTTAAAAAATCTCCAGCTACTTTTTAATCAACTGTCTAACGTAATATAGGGTTCTTGAAAGTTCGATAATATTAACTGTATTCTCGTCTTTAAAACGTGAAAAATTTCATGCAGTTCTTTGACGTTACGATCAGTCGCGTGGAACATCAGTCCATACACTGCAGCCAATGGCCATCAGTCATTCATGATCTGTTAATAATGTGATCTTTGCCAGGAACTCGAAGTCAGTGAACCGAGTCCCAAGACGAGTTTTAGCGACTTCGTTCGCCAAGGATAGGCTTTAGCTGCATGGCAAGTGTGAGTGTCTGGTAAGTGTGTTGTGGTAGATCTTCTCCAATGAGCTGGAGTCTCAGGCGGAGTTCAACGGCTTCCGCGAGTGGCTGCACACGTTCGAGTTGTTCCGCGGCAAGAAGACAGGAGACGCCGAGGACGACGACAGTCGCATTGTCGGCAAGTTCAAGGTCTGTTCACACTGGAGTCGGACAGTGCCAACGGTGCTAAAGATTATTTTTTATATTTACAGTGAATTGAGTCTCGTGTGAGTCTAAACTGGTGTTGGTATTGAAATGCAATTTGTTTATAGAATCGCTTGCTCGGTCGGTGTTATGTCAAGTTAGTGTATTTTAGCTCATTCTGTTACGTCGACATCTCGCTTCATTCACTGCTAACATCAGACAGATGTGAACACTGTGTACAGGGTGGTCTGGTCGTCTACAAACTGCCGTTACCAGATATAGAAGATGGGCCAATAAATATTGGAGTAAGTGGAAGTCTGCACGTACTCTGTGTTTGTACAATAAATTAGTCAAGGCTATCATTCGTGCTACCGGTTCAGTTCAACAACTGCTCATAGTGCTTAGAACGACGACATATATTCATTTACTTTAAAATATGTCTAGGTCATATTTGTTATTTGTTTTGTACTTCAGTTAAGGAGTTCTAGATAGATCCTAAATATTTTTTTCTGCTTTTAGTACGCTACTCTCTTATAGCGGATGGTCGCAGATCGTGCAGGTCACCCGGGCAGCATATGCCTTCTTTTTTAGCTCGCGCTATTAACTACGGATTATACATAGAAGCCTCGCTGTTCTTAGGCAAAAGCGTGGTGCATCGGCGCATCGCACGGGTTTGTTTGCGAGTTTTTGGCTTTCTTGTTTTATTCTTGGTTTGACGTAAATCGATCCACTTTTCACGAAGATAGGTTTATGCGCGAAAAACTTTAACATTTTCGTTCCCAAGTATCCTTGACCTTTGACCTTCTGAGCTCAAATTTGCCCTACTTACTTGTGTCTAGGTCATATCACTACAAATTTGAAGTTTTCGTGTCTTTGCGATTTCGAGTAAATTGTAGGTATGAGACGGACGGACAGACAGAGGGATGCAACGCTTTACACGGCCTCCGGGAGGGCTGCAGAAAAATATGTGGAAATGCATGTGTACTTTTGTAAGTTGTTAGCTAGTATATTATATCCGAGCGACTGTGTGAATTCACAGGGTGTGATGAACATCTACCGGTTCCCTGCAGCGTCGTCGGAGCAGGTTGTCAGTGCCACTGATGACTTGGCTAGTTCATTCTCAGGACTGTTCCGAGGTCTTCCCAGCAACGAACCCGTACACGTCCTTGTCCGTATCTACGTCGTCAAGGTACGTCACGTCACGTGACCGCGACATCCAGTCAAGTCGAACATTTCTCACTGCTCACACAACTATAGCTAAAACTTAATATACTTTGATTCTCATACTACACTGTGTTCAGAAAAAACACCCACTCACATTTTCTTTCATATCTCCATGAATGATGCGTGGATTTAAACAACAATTGCAGTGAATATACCCAAGGAAAGGTAGATTCTGACAATGTAGAAATTAAATATTCATTGCGGCCGGTGACGTAATTATGATGTCATAATTTGTCTGGCTAAAGTTGGAGCGAGTTTACAGCACGCAATAAGCCGCGAGCACAGGATATCATTTTTGCGAGTACAGCATTACTTGCTGGTGCATAGACGCGGTCGTATCCTGTATTATTATGTGGTGGAATTTAAGACAATTTAACATTAAACAACTTTTCATTCATAAACCAGATTAAGTTCGATCACCACTGATGCGAGATAATGTTACAGCAACTGAATGTCATAGGTGACTCATGCAAACAAATCCACACTTGTGCTAAACAGAAAGGCGCATATTTTTTGACCACAAGTTATGATATTTAAATTTATCAGTGACTAAGTAATATTCTTGTTGACATATGTTAAATAGCTGTTTATTATTAATTACCAGTAGTTGAATTTTGCTGTGAAATAAGGCTGTGTTCTGTCTGTAGGTCCTTATCTACAAACGTTTACAAATATGACGTCATTATGACGTCATCGGCCGCAACGAATAGCTAATTTCTACATTGTCAGAATCTGTCGTTCCTTAGGTATATTCACTGTAATTTTTGTTTAAAGCTGTACATCACTCATGGAGATATGAAAGAAAATGTGAGTGGATGTTTTTTCTGAACACAGTGTATAATTTTGCTTGGTTAGTTCTACCAAATACTAACGAATCTGTATAATTTCTTTATTGTTTTAAACATTCACAAACTTGAGGCTTCAAACTCAAATTGAAATAAACCACTCTGTACTACTGAGTGGGTGTGCACAACGTTATTTATTTGAACACAGTGGGTTACTACTATGATGGTTACACACCTAACCTGGTAGTAGAATACGTGCTAATTAACTGTACGTAACGGAAGAAAATATCATTTACACTGTACAATAGTCGTCAGTCTCCTTACAGTGTCCTCATCACCTGCATACATATTTGTTTAAACAAACAGAACAAACAATGGTTAACATGCAATAAAAGCAGTAATATGCAACAGTGCTCTGAGCTTCGGCCTACATAGAAGTGAAAGTAATAATCATAATATTGTCTTCTGACAAGCTGACATAGATGAAATGACCTTTAAAGACCACACAAGGTCATTTGTAATGGGACTTTTTGATAGACTGGATACAATTTCCTATAAGTTGCCCATTAAAATCATGTCTCTATATCGTACCATTTCCAACCAGATATTATTAGCACTATTATAGCACACGTGACATTCAGTAGTTCTTCCTTTGTGTTACAATAAATATAAGTATTTTCCGTATTCACTAATAATGACACATTCCAAAATATTGGATTCAAAACAGCTGAAACGACCTTCAGGGTCGTTTAAGGTCATCAGAGACTACCTGGTTTGACAAAAACATAATTTCATAATAATGTACAATAGAAACTATGGCTGTAGCACGCATCGTTTCCAAGATTTATGGATTAGCATTGCAGCTACGTGGCGTCCACCTTCCGGTGTATCGAATATCGAATATAATAAAACACTATATGTACATAACAGAACGGCATTATTGCTGGTCCTTCTAAAATGGTTAGGAACGTGACGTATGCAATATATTTGTAGATTTTGGCCATCGACAGCTTACAAATAGTTGAAATAACCTCTATAGGTCATCTAAGCTTATCGGTAACCACGCAGTTCGATAGCAGACAGTCTGCTGTCTATGTGGTCTGTCTCATTACCTATTATAGGCAGACTGTCGTCAGCGTACTCACATTCGGCTTCAGTGCCAACTGCCTGCATTGTGATCTGAGTTACTGTAATACACTGACACAGCTTGACCAGTGGCAAACTGCAGTGTTGAGACTGAGACCAGTATAATCTCATCGTGGTTAAGTCTCTGCGTGCATGGTCCACAGAACACTGTGCGACTAGTTGTGACGTGGACGTGGTCCAGAGTCAGTCGTGAGCTACAGTTATTATCTGATGATGAACGTTTAGTGACTGTGACTGTGCTGCAGGCGATTGACTTGCACCCGGCAGACATCAACGGCAAAGCCGATCCATACATTGTCATTCGCATTGGACAGAACGTCATCAGCGACAAAGAACACTACATATCCAAACAACTTAATCCGGTCTTTGGAAAGTATGAATCATTCTCTAGTTACTGTTTTATTTAGCTCTTTTGATTATACAAGAATTCTAGACTGTTATTCATTTAACAATTACCAGTGAAGTGATATTTACAGACAGTGCAGTGTTAATTGTTTGTGTTATTATCTTAATAATTAAGACTTGAAAAGTTAAGTGGACATAATCAATTATTAAGTTGCAATTATCTGCTTACACTAGAGTTAAGTGTGCATACATTTCCTAGCGCGGCACCAAGGCATTAAGATACGATATGGTTGTTGTGTGTAGATGTTTTGAGATCCAGGCGACGTTTCCTCATGACTCGATAGTGAAGGTTCAGATTGTCGACTGGGATCTTATCGGCAGTGATGATCTGATTGGTGAAACTCACATTGACCTCGAGAACAGATACTACAGTCGACACCGCGCCACGTGCGGCATCAGCCGTAGATACGACGTGTAAGCCTTACTACTACATCACACACTGTGTGAATGTGACTGGCTTGTTCTTGTCACAGAGAGACATATACACAGCATCGCATGATAAACCAAAGTTACAACGGAGCACGAGCACCTATAGGAAATGACTACTTTTGGATCCAATGGTTACGTGACCCATGACGTCACGTGATCCTGAAAGGTCAAGGACGTCGTGACAGAATTTCGCTTCGGGACTAAATATACGGTCCTGGAAATAGTTATACTAAAACAAACTACTTGAAACTGTAAATTTTTAGTAAAACTGCAAATATTTAAAAAAACTGTAAGCAGTTTATTTAATTTTGTATAAGCGACAGATATAAAACCGCAAAAGTCAAAAATATAAACAGAAACATTATGCATTAGCTTATACATTTATATCTGGCTATAATGATGCCAGTTTAAATAGAATGCATAATGTTTGTGGTTACATTTTTGTTTTTGCAGTTTTATATCTGTCGCGTATACAGCTAAATAAATTGCTTGCAGTTTTTATATATCATGCCAGAATAAACCGTGGTAGTATAGTCGTGTGTGTGTGTGTGTGTGTGTCTGTGTAGTGAGGGGTACAACGAGTGGCGTGATCCAATGCAGCCGACACAGATCCTGTCTCGCCTGTGTAAAGACTACAAGTTGGACGGACCGTTCTATCAGCCGGGACGAGTACGCGTCGGCAGCTGTGCGTTCCGTGGACCCATTGAGCTCGAGGACGAGTGTGGTACGATAGCGACCAACATAACCTGTCACTGTTACAAACAAAATACTTTTCCGTCATAATTCCAGCGACATCTCGAAGCTTTTCCTGGCAGCGCGTCTTTGTCGCCAATAAATGATGTGCTCCTGTGGTTTTTCGTGTGAATTGAATTGAACAACTCAAAATGAACGAAAAACCAAAAAAACATTTGCATGATATTTTTTGTCTTAGCGTATATGCGCTGCTGTGCGACAGTGTGCTAAACTTCTTCATCTGTGTTTTATTTTAAGTTTGAGTTAGTTGATATTTGACTGTTCAAAGTCACTCATGTTCATTGATTCCGTTTAGATGTACCGTGGGCATAACACGAAAATTACAGTACACAAAAAGTGAACAAAATGTTGTAACAGCTAATAAGTAAAAATTTAGTAGTATACTAAACAGTATATCTTTGGTAATCTGTTATTTGACTGTGACAGTAAGTTTTTTGCATGTTGGATGATAAAAGTGTAGGCCATTGCCATTGGTTACTGAGGTACTGATATCGGAAGTACCGCCGCCAGACAGTACGCCAAGCCTCCAGTCCGGTCCGTTGAGAGTATGTGGTCAGGCAACAAGACAGCTCTCAATACAGCAGCTAGATCAGTACTCGGTCCAGCTAAGTGTACAAGGAAGCCATGGATCTTGGAAAATACCCTCAGCATCATCGATAGGCGTCGCAAAGCTGCACTGACAGGTGACATGGAGGATTACAGACATCTAGCAGGAGACAGGAGACGTGCACTCCGCTTCGACAAGAGACAGTGAGCTTACAGTATAGCTCTCGAAGGCGAGAAATACCTTCAAGGCGGCCAGATTAGAGATGCATATGCTAACTTCAAGCGCCTACGCCTGAACCAGATGAAGATACCTTCCCCGCTACTCTCAGCTGATGGGAACAATCTTCTGTCGGATGGGGCATCAATAGTCGCGAGATGGCGAGAATACTTCAGCACCCTGCTCAACCGACCTCTAGTGGATCCACCACCCTCACTGATCCAAGCGGCATCCGAAGCCACGGTGGGCTTGTCCATACCAATTGCTCCATCAATCAGTGAAACTTACAAGGCAATTCGGAAGATCAAGGCCGGTAAAGCTAGCGGCATCTGCAGCATACACCCGGAGTACACTCAACAGGCTGGTGGAGAAGCCATGCGTTATTTGACTGATCTCTTCTGTACCATATGGGAGACGGAGACTGTCCCAGAGGAATGGCATCAGGGTATCATAATCCCACTCTACAAAGTCAAGGGCTCTCGCTCAGATTGCCTCAGCTACAGAGGGATAACACTACTGTCGGTTCCCGGAAAAGTATTCTCGCATGTTCTGTTGGCGAGAATTCGGCCAGTGTTACTTGCGCATCGAAGACAACCACAGAGTGGGTTCACGCCTGGTCGCTCTACATTTGACCGCATTCTGACCCTGAATCTAATGGCACAACGACGGCGTGAGTTCGGCCACCCGACTTATGCAGCATATGTGGATCTGCGATCCGCCTTTGATTCGATCAGCCGGCCTGCTCTCTGGCTGATTTGTGCAGACATGGCATTCCTGGCAAGATCATTAACCTCATGAAATCCCTGTATGACCAGTCAGTTAATTGTGTCCGTGCCAACGGTCTACACAGCGAATAGTTCGAGATCACCTCTGGTGTCCGCCAGGGCTGCGTCATTGCACCGGACTCATTTGCTACTGGTGTGGATTTGGTCATGGATAGGGCGACAGACAGGCAAGGGAATGAATGGGGTTGTGTTCAGCCAGGATGCATACACCGATCTGGACTTTGCTGACGACATCTCCCTGCTGGCAGAACTACTGTCACTGCTGATTCCAGTCCTAGAGGCGTTCGCTGAAGAGGCTGCTGCAATAGGATTGGAAGTTAACTGGGACAAAACAAAGATCCAAGCTCTGGGAACCCAACAGCCAGACACAAAGACATTGGACGTGCACGGGTACCAGTTTTTGATGAATTTGTTTACCTTGGTGGGCTAACACATTCCTCAGTTCTCAGTAGCTACGACGTTCACCGCCGTAGTGGCTTCACTCGCAGTGCAATGCAAAAATCTGACAATTGCATCTGGAAATCACGGCTCTCCCTGAGTACCAAGCTGAAGCTGTACAACGTCTGCATTTTGCCAATAATGCTATACGGATCAGAATGCTGGGCTCTATCAAAAGCCGACGCCAGAAAGGTCGATGCACTGGATCAGTGGTGCCTGAGGAGGATTTTTGATATACGCTGGTACCACCGCGTTTCTAACTGCGAAGTGCGGCGCCTAACCGAACAACCTCCCCTTACTACGATCATACAGAAAAGAAAACTTATGCTGTTTGGCCATCTGGTCAGAATGGATGAGTCAGCCGACGCCAGGAGAATTCTGACTGCTGTTCCCAGAGTGAGTGGAGAAGGCCAGTTGGGCGACCCTACACCTCCTGGATGGCCACTCTGAAGAACGACCTAGCTCTGCACAACCTTACCTTGGAGGATACTATCGAAGTGGCTCTAGATAAGCCGCTGTGGAGACTATTGGCAGCAAGCGGAGCTATAACGCACTGATGGTGCATGCCGAATAATGATGATGAACGATTGCCTTCATCGTAAGTTACCAAGTCATCGAGTCAAATCGACCAATCAATCAGTCCATCCATCAAAGCCTTTGAGTGAGTGATTGATTGATTGAGTAAAGATTACTTCATACGATTTTTTAAACTCAGTGCAATCTTCAAATCCTGTAAAAAGGAACGATAAATATCAATCAACGTCATCTGTAGTAACTCAGGACGCTATTTTACTGCATTTCTCCCTGCTCGTGCTACTTCACAAGTTTCGGAATTTTTATAGTTTTTAGCGCGCGACAGCATATAGCATATATGCTATCGCCTGTCCGTCTGTCCGTCTGTCACACGGGTGGATCATACAAAAACGGTTGAAGTTAGGATTATGAAATTATCACCGTACAGTAGCCCCATCACTCTAGTTTGTGCGGGGTAAGTTTCATCTCGAGCGGGGGCGTCAAAGAAGGAAGGGGTGGGGAAAATCAGCTATTTTCTAGCTTTAAGCGTCAATATCTCGAAAACGGCAGCATATACGGCCAAAGTTATTATTAGTGACTAATAGGAAGTCGCATATGGGGTTTCGATTGACACCTAGATCGATGACCTTGGATGACCTTGAGCTGCTATAAGTTCGAACTTGTGGAGAATTTGGCGGGATTTTGCAGATTTGAGAGACAACAACTGCTAAACGAATGAAGATAGACCCGTATTGTCAGCGACAACGTTGTAACCCACTAAATGTACTTTTCAACAGCATGTTCCTTGCGTTAATTTGCTGCAGATTTCGTTGCTAGGGGCCTTCATGCACGCACTGCTGTCGCACGCTTGCCTTAGCGTTAGGCAGGCTTTCTTGTTAATTTTTTATCACACGTACTGACGTGAATCTATACACATTGCAGTGCAACTGCGGCCGTCTGTCCGTCTTATGGCAAAATGACTTAATATATCAGCAAAATATTTGCTGCGCCTGATAGTCCAATCATTACTCAGAATTCCGAAGAGTCGCATAGAGTATCGGATCGGTATTTGCAACATTGCTGTTTGTTGCCACGCGTAGCCTATATTCGTCGGTCGAGCTCTTTTGATGCGGTCGGGACGAGATGGGGGCGAGGGGGCGACAGTTGTCACATAGCGACGAGCTGTACACCGAGCAGTGTTATGTAATCACGCGGCAAAGTTCGTTTATATGAGATAAAATTTTTTGAAATCGGTTCATGGGTTCCGGAGCTGGAAGACCCTGAAAATGGCATTTCCCATTTAAACCGTTCATCGCCCTTACGACAGTGCTGCGCTACCGCGCAGACTGTGATACATCTTTGCAACGGAATAGGATAGAAGCAATTCAAATTTTGATTACCTAACGACGATTTACCTCAAACATCTACTGCGCCGGCGGACGTTAGCGACAGCTGGCGCTCTTGTTGGAAGCTGTCTGTGAACATTGTGTATAGGGTCAAGGCGGAGATGTTCCAACGAGCAGCTAGCTCTAGCCGTACTTCAGCACTGGGAAGAGATCCCGAAGGTTGGCTGTAGGCTGGTACCAGAGCACGTCGAGACGAGGCCGCTCTACAACCCTGACAAACCTGGCATTGAACAGGTGCCGTGCCATCTTCACAGCTAGTCACGTGACTTCACTACGTCACTCGTTCTAGTTATATATTTGAGTTGATAGTTTACCCAACTATGTACCCAACTAACCTCAAGATATCCAACCCAACTTGTAATCACTCAGGGACAATGTCCCAATCTGGGGTACAGGTTCTGCACCAACAAGTATTATTAAATGATGTATGCTAATTTCAGCTCAGAATTTATGCTGAAATTTGTTACTGGCGGCCTTCTGACTGTTCATCTTTGAACGACCGAGTGACTGAGAGCACAGAGGCAGGAAGATTAAAAAAGAAAATATTTAACAACGATAACAACGATAACTACGATTCACGCGTTTGCTGAGGACACACAATGGGTACATGGCTGACTGCGGCTTTTCTTTACAGTTCGGAGTAGACACAGTTGTTTCCAGCAACGACGTTCGAGTGCTCAGAGTGACATTGTCGTCAGATCTGGCCACGTATAAACGTCTCTAAGGTCTGCTCAGCCGGTTTTTATCGGCTCCGGCAACTGCGAATGTCCGGCGATCACTGGATTCAGAGTCAGCAGCGACGCTGGTCCATGTCTTCATTACTTCTCGCATCGACTACTGCAGTGTACTGCTGGCGGGCGCACCGAAGGCTACGACTCACAAGTTACAGCGTTTCTTAGCTATGTGGCGCATTTTCAAATGTGTTAACCACGTCTTATTTGTATTTAACAGGCAGACAGACTTCGGCAAGTAGTGACCAAGGATAACAAACCGTGCTGTCGTTGAGAAATCGCGCGACGCCTGCGTCAGCTTGTGTATGGCATTGATACGGCTTATTGTTTGGTTTGTCGCAGGGAAAACTGGAAATGTGGGTTGACATGTTTCCAATGGACATGCCGGCTCCTGGCCCACCTATCAACATCTGCCCACGTAAACCGAAAAGGTAACGACCACAGTCTCTGCTCTGCTCTCTCTACTGTCACTGATCTTAGTTTATCGACATTTTATAAGCATTTCAGTTCACCAGACTGAGATGCTGACCACATAGAACTACTGTGAGTTAACTAAGTAAAATATAGCTGATCATGTGTAGAAGTCGGTTGTGACCATTGGTTGCAGATGCAGACAATTCATCAGTGATGCTTTTACAAACATCTCTAACATCCAAAGCATCCTTTATCTGTAGCCAAAGCCCACTCATTGCAATGTATGCTGTGAGGCATAAAAATTACACCATTCTTATTGGTACAATGACTTTGCAAAATTATGCCATACTCTGATAATTTTTGGCATAAAGATGCACACGAGAATATCCCATCACCAGCCTGTTTGATATTCTTTATAAAATTGAAAACTGAGAAGCAGCTTATCAGATTGGAAGCGGGCCAGCGGCATCTGATTGAAACGTGGTTAGGCATCCAGCAAAGTGTCATTGAACAGGCAATTGACCTATGGCGAGTTCGCCTTAATACATGTGTGTCAAAACCAAAGGAAAGCATTTTGATCTCGCTTTATGCATGATGTGCTGTTCCACAATTTGCAATAATTTGCTATGAAACTTACATTACAGTTCTTTTGTTTCACAACTTTTAAGCCGTATTGACCGTAATGACTTTTAAAGTTTTTGCTCTGGTAATTGAACACTTTTGACATGTTTATTAAATTTCGTACTGTAAAAATGCTTGGTCAGCTAAAGTGACATATTTACATCATTTTGTTACAAATTCATTCAGGTAACTGCTTGCAAAAATGACATACTAGACCGCAGCTTGATTAAGTTATTGCAAAACCAACAAGGGTGCAATTTTTTATGCCCCACAGTGTATAAGTAGGCTACATCAGAGGGTGTAGTATCCATTTTTACATTCACCAGCTGTTTTATTATTTGTTTCACACAAAACGTTTGTCTAGCAGTGCACTTGAGATGGCTGTGTCACGTGATGATTGTGTGCCTGTCTCGGTGTGCAGCTATGAGCTGCGTGTGATCATCTGCAACACGGACGACGTGGTGCTCGAAGACGACGCGTTCTTCACTGGTGAGAAGATGAGTGACATCTACGTGAAAGGTTGGGTCAAAGGTCCCGAGGACACACAGTGCACCGACATACACTACAGGTGATTGATAGGCACAGTTATACGTGCCGTATGATAGCGTCACACCATACTACACTGTATTCAAACAAGAAGCTCCGCTATCGCTGACAAACCACGCATTGATTGTGCAAACGTTGTGCGATTTCTGCAGTCTCTCGTTGTTAGATGTTGTAGGTCATCTGCATAACAGTAAACAATAAACGGTCATCAATGTATAGTTACAATTTAATCGTTATGAGATGTTGTTTACAGACTGTTAATTAGATTAAAAGCATTTTGTTTTTGTCAATCTTTCTAATAAACGAATATGCTGTGTTATGCTACCAAAAACTTAGAAAGAACTGTGTTTCGTTATACATTTCTAAAAATAGATACTATGGCTAGTACCAACATGTACAACTGCGTATGACATCAACTGACCTTGAACAATGTTTCGAATTCAACAGTAGACAACAAGAAAGCCTAGCTGACGCAAAGGTAAGTGTGCGACAGCAGTGCGTGAATAAAGGCCCCTAGCGAAGAAATTTACAGTAAATCAACGAACGATATATGCGATCTTCTATTGATGGTTATTGGTAACCGTGGAGGTATTACTTACCGTTTGCAAGATATTTTCACGTATACAAGTTGAAAATCCCCATATTCTCCCGCAGTATTCTGATTGTAGACCCCTAGCAGAGGAACGCCCAGCAATATCAACGTAATCTATATGTATCGTAGCTGAAATGTACAACATGTCGCTGACAATATGGATGTACCTGCATTCGTTTAGCTGTTGTTGCCTTCTAAATCTGCGAACTCACGCGAAATTCGGAAAAAATTGAATAGCAGTTCAAGGTCATCCATGGTCATCGATCTTGGTGCCAATAGAAAACGCATGTGCAACTTCCTGTTAGTCACTCATTAATAGAAACTTTGGACGTATCTGTAGACTGTATCTCCTACCGTTTTCGAGATATTGAAGCATAGAGTTAGAAAATAGCTTGTTTTCCAACCTCATCCTTGTTTGACGGCGTTCTTGACGCACCCGCTCGGGGCAACCCGTTAGAATTTCTGGATTTTGCTTATCTCGCAAAAACTAGAACTGAATGGAGCTACTACAGTGAAAATTGCATGATCAACCGTTTTGACTGATCCAGTGATCCACCCGTGTGACGGACGGACGGTAAGGACA
>Ga0056114_1000451_pt1 | contig 14267 bp, 11 predicted proteins | sample WorMetHERISLAND1_FD_77005 | JGI IMG/M metagenome (GOLD analysis project Ga0056114, IMG submission 77005) | Marine gutless worms symbiont microbial communities from Max Planck institute for Marine Microbiology, Germany - Olavius loisae HERON... ...
GAATAATGTAATATGTGTAGGGAGAATAGACAACAAAGGTTGGCGTGGACGGCAGCGTGAGAACCAGCTAGGTTCACTCACCGTCACTGATAAGCCTCTGTAGGATGCCTGACATCTCTTGACAGTGACCCACGCCGTAATCCGCTGACTGGTCTTCTTCAATGCCGAGACCTTTTGTTTTGAGCGGCAGCAGTCAAGCACTCAAACCGAGTAGACAAGACAATTTGTGTGTAACGAAATCACTTGGGACGATGCGTAATCTTAAGACAACAGACGCGTAGCATTTTATTGAAGGAGATTCCGGTCCGCAGAGACTAGGTCTACCAACGCGGCAGGCGTCGGCTTTACGCGGCGGAAATGTGGGTGACTAAGCCGAAATTGTTGGCAGAAATAATCCGCTGATGTGAAATCATGAATCAAAAAGTTGAAAAATACTAACCACATTAAATTAGAACGATAGGCTCGCCACCTGGCCACATAATCTATTTTTGTCTTGGAGGACCTTTGATTTAAAACGATATAACAGATGCACCAAGAAGCTGGCGGTGTAGCCAGCCTGCTAGCCCACTGCGCGTAGTCAGAAGACAAAATTTGACGAGAAAAAAACTAAAAATAAAAACCAGTGAAAGGGAAGTCTGATCCGAGTCAAAGTATGCGAAGGCACTACTGAGGAAATCACAATCTATGGTGGAAAGGATTTGTGGAACCAGCAAATTATAAAATTAGAAGACTGAAGGACTCTTTAACTCTTGAGCGTTGGTGAGATGATGAACTGCCAAGTGCAAGGTAAGATATGTGTCAGGGAAAGAGTAATTAGGAGGAGGAGGACTAGAAATAAAAGAGAAAGCTGATTATATCATTATTCGTATCGAAAACGAGCGGTTTGTGATTTGCAATAAGGAAAACAGAAGTAATCGCATTCAAAATAAACTTAGTGTATAACTGGTGAGAGGCGCAAAGGATACAGTCTAGCATGTCTTTGATGCAATTTATCGGGCGTTCGGTCTTGTATAACTTCTTGAACTCTTTGCGAAGGTCGAAAAACCGATGGAAGTGAGTCGGAAGTGCAATGTTCTTTCTCGTCGTCTCCGGCAGCAGACACATCCTCAGATGAAGTTGCCCGTCCGTGCAGAACAGGAATGGACGACCACCGTGATCTGGGTGTACGGCTTTCGAGCACAGGAACCTCTCGAACTGCGAACAAGCATACACGTGTGATTCACTAAACGACCTATGCATTTTTATATACGCATACGATCGAAATTTTGCAACGCCGTAACCTACACCGAGCTTATAACCATTTGACGCCAACTGTTGTAATATGGGCACAGCATTTTGTGCCAGATCGAGTTAAGCCGTCATTTGTAATTTTTGACATTCGGGCACTCTGACGCTCAGGGCTAAGCGTCAGAGTGCCCCGATGTCAAAAATTACAAATGACGGCTTAACCCGGTCTGGCACACGATGCTTTATAGCTGTATCCATATGGCAACAGTCTAACAGATGGCGTCAAAGGGTTAAAAGATCAAAATATATATCAAATCCGCACTGTATGATAGCTGACGGACAAACAGATGTACCTCGTCAACGACCAGCTCCAGAGGCTGCGCGTTGCGGATGGCGCCCTCCGGGAGGCTGGTCTGGATGCGACACTCCTCGGTCAGAAAGCTGTCCGACTCCGACGAGATGTCGTCTGACGGACTCGGACGAACGTATTGCACTTGCAACGACACAACCTCAACACAGAAACACAGTAGATGCAGATGTCACTCAAAACCAATCCTTCGACACTCTTCTATCTCGCGTTAACCCTTTAACGCCCACTGTTGCCATATGGGTACAGCTATAAAGAAGCATCATGTGCCAGACAGGGTTAAGCCGTCATTTGTAATTTTTGACATCCGGGCACTCTGACGCTCAGGGCTGAGCGTCAGTGTGCCCGGATGTCAAAAATTACAAATGACGGCTTAACCCGGTCTGGCACAGGATGCTTTATAGCTGTACCCATATGGCAACAGTGGGCGTTAAAGGGTTAAACATTTTCCTGAAAGTCTTTTTCAGCTCAGATTTCTGGCGCTGATCGCACTGTGCCGTCTTCTGGGACTTTTGGGGCTTTCTGTGAATTCTTTACGTTCGCATGTTTCTATTTTAGTGACGTAGGTCTACGTTTCTCAAATTTTCATTTGTGCGCTACAACTATTCAATTCCAATCAAATCGACTGAAGCTATAGCACCATGTCGATAGACTAAGTAACGAACCATAGGGGCCTACTTGGTTGATTTAACTTTTGCCTTTATTGCTTCTGAAGTGGAGCATAAGCCATCAACGAAATTCTTAGAGTGTGTGCGGTACTGTGATGTTGTCACAACTGATATGGGAACGGACTGACTAGATACTCCCGAGAACAAGTACTTGTTCCGTTTTATTACAACGCACTATAGAGCTGCACCAACAATTCGATCACAGAGGCAATTAGAGTAAATACTTCCATCCTGCAGGATGGAAGTATTTACTCTAATTGCCTGTCATGATAAATTATTATTAAAATGTTTTGGGAAATCCCGATGCATGGGCCTACTTAACCTAAAAGCAATGTTTCCGCCATTATGCTGACGCCAATGCTAAACCCAGCATCAGTATGTTGTCGGAAGTCACCTGGAGTCGATATACAAATCGATCGTTGACAGCAATTTTCAGCGCTGAAATAAAGTGACTGCAGCAGCTGTTGCCGGGTACAAGATGCGAGAGGCAGAGAGAGATGGGGCAGCTGCATGTACGCGGCGTGACGTTCAAGGGGTCTAATACAGGTATCGTATATGGGTGTGTGCGAGCTTCGTCGCGACATATGGCGGAGGCCAAGTCACAGCTGATATTGACGTCACTGTGACGATAAAGTATACACCAGTGATGGAGACTATTTGTAGTACATCAGTCGCAATGATATCGGTGGGCGTGACTGCGTATACCAGATGCGTATGTTCAACAACCTGATGAATGCTATGAGGACACCCGTGTTATATTTCCTACAGACATTATGTGCTTCGGATTATGTCTCAAATTTGTGCAGTGTCCGTCCATTTCTGCTATAGACGCTTTCGACCAAGTTCAATTCACTTGGAGAATATGAATATCGTTAGAATGTGTCGTAAAAACATACTAATATTCACTAGAATTAATCTGTAAGTGACAGTTTCGAAAGCACGTGTGTTGCAATAAGTATTAGGCTATAGCAGTTTACGCACGAAGTCATACACCATCTATACGGCGAATGCACGTAATAGACAAGTTATAACGGTGTTTCATGTACGTTCGTCGTTGGATCATGTTTGTTGCTAAAGTTGGCAATACAGTCTTTACACGTGTCGCTTCTGTATAGCACTAAGTCGGAACAACGGTATCCACGTACTTCACAGCAGTGCTGCGGAACAGATGTCGGGTGACGTCATTCACGTGAACTGACTGAACTCTGGCGGATTTTTTGCTTTCATTCGTGTGTAGTGCGAAGCACCATAAGTCGCAGCATGTCGCATATAAGACAAATCAGTGAAACTATATGCACGAACCATAGTGCTCGTTAAAGTATTATTTTCCGTCCCGAATTCGCCGGTTTGCTGGCATCATTCATTCCTATATGTGAATCGACTGCTACAGATAGTGCTCAAAGTTCTATTTCCTACCTGTGTTTACTGTTTGAGGCCTCAGTTAGGAGTAGCCCAATCTCGTCAGAATTCCGAAACGCCGATCAGTCACAGAAAATAACAATGTTGGGGGTTTAAGGTAGTGAAAGATTGTCGACGATAAGTGAAGCCGTTATACGACACAATACCGTATGGTGACGGACAGACGGACAGACGAACACATTAAGACAGCAAACACCGCGCTTATACATAGCATCGCGCTGGTAAAAATTGGGAAACCTCATAGAGACACATTTTTTGACTTGCACTCTATGCGATATATCGAACAGCGTCTTTATCAATAACCGCGAATAACTGTAACTCCTTTCAGCTGTCTGAAACCAAAATGATAGACAGTATGCATAAAATACTTAATTTATTCAGTACGATGTTTTTGCACCGAACAGGGGATTGCGATGTTAAGTATACTGTAACCAAACGGAAGGGTTATGTAAGGTCGTAGTCACGTGCACCAAACGAGCGGAAATATCTCGTAAATAGAGTAAAGTTAGGCCTAGAGAGCACACAAGTGATAACAACTAATGTGTAATAGTGCCATTGCCAATAGTCTGAGTGACTTTTCCCACTGCTCAGAAGTCTTGCAGCAGCAGACGAGCGGATACAGTATGGGCCTATAGTATCGCATAGTTGCCTGTCGCTGCTACGCGGACGTGCAACAGTTTACGGACTCTGTCACGTCGTCACCGTCGCTGCGACGTTCAAACGTCGTCTCAAGACTGTACTTTTCGCTCGGAGCTAAACTGAGTAGCTCCGCTGCATCTGACAATATTTTGTATTTATTTTATTTACGCCGCACATTCGTCCTTTCGTTTTTCTTAATTTTTGTTAGGTGTCCTTGCAGTCTTCCGACATTATGCTGCTTTAGTCATTTTCATTTAATAACAATAATAGTAATTATTAGTCGTAATAATGACCTCTCTTTGGTTTGTTTGACATTTACCAGGTTGTCTCATAAAAGAACAGCATTTCGGCACGTCCCTGCAGCACGTAGTGTTGCAAATGATTCATGCAAAATTCAGCGAAAAATGGTACTAAGTCAAAACCCACTATCGCCAAGTATGCCACATTCAAAGCACAGTTTACGCAATCAAGACATGCTATATATATTTCATACTGTTGTCAGACTCCGCGCGATGTCACGCTAAAGCAGAAGTGAAACGGCTGAAAGTACGTTATGTATATAAAGTCGGTCTGTACCTTGTTATTGGCGATGTCGTAGAGCAGGTAGACAAACAGTACAATCTGTTCCTCGTCACTGCCAAGATTCTCTCCATTCTGACCCGCGGTAACGCAGAACAGACACACGAGATGCGACGTCGCTGCCATCCTGATTGCTGCTGCTAGTGATGATGCTGCTGTCAAGGTGCGCCAGGTAAGTTGACGTCGCACGGCAGGTGCGACTTACTTATGTGCTCAAGGTGTGCCTCCGATTCGGCGCCTGCTGCAGCAGCTGCGGCCAATCAGGCCATGCGACGATGCGACAGCAACAAAGGCTACGCCTAGAAATGGGCGTGGACTGACGAATTGCCGACTTCCGTACTGTTGTTCTGACCAAGTCAGTAGTTGCGTAACTCATCTGTCGCGACTACGATACTGTGCGATAATGGAAGCTTTAACGTATAGCCGACGTTACGTAACCAGCTAAGTAACCAGAAAATAAATTTAAAAAAAGAAGACTGAAAAAATGAAAAGGATAAAATTAGTAGGCCCCCTAAAATGTTCTGTTAATTAATTTGGCGACCGTCTGCATTTCCATTCTCACCACTGCCCGCTGTCACGAGCTCAAATGTGTCATATTTGTGTATTATAGTGTATGGTTTAGAAAATGTCGTATATCACAAAAGCTCCAACGTTACAATAGCAATAACGCTTCCTTCGCTGTTCAATGTTTATGGCATACGATGCAGTTCATGAATTCTGGAGCACACACAATCTCTAATCCATTGGTAATTTGGTAGTAACTCTAGGTACTTTTAACAGAACTAATATAGCCTATATCACTGTCTCGTGCGAGCCATGGAACCCGATCGGTTTTATGGCCAAGCATTGACTTTGAACTAGGTGTGTATTAGTTTACTAACATGGTTAGACCCTATTTAATATTTATTGTTTATATTTATGTGTTTTTCTTGTGGCTATAGTTATGTTTGGCTTCATCCACACGCCCACGCCATGTGACGTCCAACATAACGCTTGCCCGACTATCCGTCTGTCCGACCGTTTGTCATGCCGCGCTGTACTGTGCCAAAGCGGCTAAACATATCTAATCTTTGAAATTCTTTCAGCGTCTGATAATCAATCATCGCAATCCTCCCAGAAGCAAATAACCGTGGTTCGAAATTCCGACAAAATCATCTCCAATGGTAGCATGATTAAGCGCAGGCGACGTATAAAAACTTTGCGTTTTACACTGCTACGCGCCATGCTGTAAACATTGTCATGCAGTCGGGGTCTGTTCGACACCCGGCCGGCCGGACCGCGTTTATCCCTTTGATGCTCACTGTTGCCGTATGGATCCAGCTAGTGTCTTGTGCCATACCGGGTTAAGCCGTCATTGTAATTTTTGACATCCAGGCACTCTGACGCTCAGGAGCGTTATAGTGCCCGGATGTCAAAAATTACAAATGACGGCTTAACCCGGTCTGGCACAGGATGCTTTATAGCTGTATTCATATGGCAACAGTGGGCGTCAACGGGGTATAGCTTAGTGTTCGAGGAATGCCTTCTTTACGGCAGCATTGAGTGCCATAATAAACCGCGATCGATTGCGTTGTAAGTGTGATAACCATGCACGCTGCATGTCGATCTGTTTGTACGTCTTTGCAACAGAATAAAATTTCAGCCGACATTCGGAAATGCCGTACAGGCCACTGCAATGTCGTGATACGACGTAATCTGTGCACGACAAACATGCGGGACGCTGTGTATGCGTATTACGTATATAGCCAAAGTCGTCTCTCTGTAGTCAGTCACCAACAATCCAGCATGTATGTCAGTACAGTGTGATTTGTACGACTTTGTCTTGCTCCAGAAACACAATTAGTGCAGTATGTGCAAGAAATGTGCAAGAAATAGCTTCCTGAAAATCGATTAATTGAGATACTACTGTCATTACCTGCAGGATTGCTACGCGGCGCGTGGAGGGGCACGGGCGACACGCCGCACCGATCCAGGTGAAATTTACACAAGGTGCGCTTCGCGGTCAAATTTCACCTCAATGCTCGATCATGACAGGCCCTGCAGGGGTACAGGACTGCGGCCACAACCGCGAAAATGCGGATTTTTACGAATATTTTCTCCCCATGTTGGCGACTAACGAGATACTGACAAAACGAAATGGCATTCAAAAGTTACTTACTCACAGTTATCGGGATGACAAAGTTTGATATTATGTAAAATAAAAAAAAGGTAAATGGCTTCCGGTATTATAGAGCGCTGGATAGCGTCAGCATAGCGTCAGCTCTATCTACCGCTCTTACCATTTACCCATGCCAGATCAGAGTCCATCAACGCTGACAGTCTAAACTTCCAACTTCCTACAGCTCGGAAGAAAAAGTGGCAGCCGGCCACAGCGGACAGTTCATCCCCATGCGGTTACCTGTCAACACTGTGATACACACTACTTTAGTAGGCCTCGAACCCGCAACCTTCCGATCGTTGGTCCGACGCGCTACCAGTAGTGCCACCGTAGAACGATCATTTTAAGAAACTGAGTAACCGTACGGCCCTGTCGTGTATCGTTCTCAAGATACAGTGTACAGCTATAGATGTTGGAAATCGCCAATTTTCAACGCCCCTTGCATACACATGAGGGTAATAATTATGGTACCGGTGGTACTCGTTTCGCAATGGCGTCTGGTGTGGAAAATGCAGACGGTGAAAAACAGTTTGACTATTGGGCGTTATGGCATAGCCTAATGCCGGTGCGTGTCACGAACGGACGAACGAACGAATGGGCAGACAAGACTCATGGAAATTTTGCGTCGTTCGCGCTGTGCACTCGCGTCGAGCGGTAAAAATGATGGAAATACAGAAACTGGCCGACATAAGCAGAGTCTGACGTTAATGCAACCGTTCCATGCGATGACGACGACAGTGAATGCCAAGGAACAGCGTGGAGTCGGGGCGAAATGCCACGAATTCTTGTCTCACAACAGCTATATAGAGTTCGCGATATGCCACTCGCTCCTACGTATTTCCGGTATACCGATACGTAATTGTTCCGGCTTGAGCACAGCGACGACAAGCTCCTGGAACTCGGTGGTCGACTCGCGATGAGGAGGAAAGAGGGGTCCAGCCATGATCAACTTGAGCAGTCGCCTGTGATTCGTGTCGTCGAACGGCAGCTTTCCTATCACCTGCATCGACAACAACAAACAAACTACACTGTGTCTCAAAAATGACCCAACTTTGAAAGGGTATAGCTCAATTGTACGGATCGATTCTGATGACATTTGGCATAACTAAGTGGGCACTGGCGTTTGTTTGTTTTAGTTTTGTGTGCTAGATTAAGCTGATCACACTCAGCTTTTGAGTCCACGTTAAATTCTTCATCGTATCGTATCGTATTATAATTTTGAGCCATACCGTTTCAAAGTTGGGTCATTTTTAGACACAGTGTATAATACAGTCAGTGTTTATCCAGATTCATGTGGGTTGCGGCAAGGTCACGTGGATATATCCTTTAAAGCAAAGCAATTTTTCCTCGACAACTTTGTTGTAGAATATTATGTTTTCTGGTAAATGTGTATATGTGCCCAGGGTATCAAAAAATTCCACTTGGATTCCGATAAAATTGGTATGCTAGGAAATAGTGCTTTTAACAAGCTCGCTAACTTTTGGGCTCACCCTATCCCTGATCACTTGGTAAGGGGTTCCCCGTGGGGAAATTCGACCACGGGCACGACAGAATAGCTACCATATTTCGCTTAATAACAGAACAGTATATAGGAGGCATACAGTTAAGACAGAAACGGGCGAAGATGATTAAAATGTCTTGCCATGACGTAAAGGATGACGCCCATACTCCATACATCAGACATCTGAGGAATGTAAGGCTGTCCGAGCAGTATCTCTGGTGCTGCATAGGCGTAACTGCCACAGTAAGTCTCACTACGCTGGAACTGGCCGTTCACCGGTAACATGTCAGAGCGTGCGAAGCCGAAGTCGATCAGCTTGAGATTGTTCTGTAATACACCGTCACAGAGTCACTCCACGTGCGGATTTAACCCACTGACGCCCACTATTGCCATATGGATACAGCTATAAAGCATCCTGTGCCAGACCTGGTTAAGCCGTCGTTTGTAATTTTTGACATCCGGGCACTCTGACGCTCAGCACTGAGCGTCAGAGTGCCAGGATGTCAAAAATTACAAATGACGGCTTTACTTACTTATTTTCGTTTCTGTCGGCTACTCCACAAGCGTCATAGTCTCCAGTTGTTTTCATGACGCTTGTGGAGTAGCTATGAAAATAAGCAAGAAGTCAAGATGTTGCTGAGTTAGCGTACCAAGTATTGATAAAGGAAAACTGTTTCCAAATCAAGAGACGATCGGTTGGCTACAATAAACAACAAAAGCTGAGAACTGAATCCTCGTTGAAACAGCAGCAAGCGAAAAACATAGGAGAGGTACCAACCAAGTCCGCAGTCCGAGGGGTAGGCTATACGAATCGCATTGGACTGTCTCATCGATGGCAACCTCTAACTTAGAAGGCGAAGGCATACAAGGACATGCACATGTAATTATGTTTACAATAGGCCTGTGTAATTAAAGATGTAAGAATTGGATGCGTATTCATCTGCTCACCTTGGTATCGAGTAAGATGTTCTCGCATTTGAGATCGCGGTGAACAATTCCTCGCTGATGACAGTACTCCACCGCGTCACACAACTGTCGAAACCAGACGCCCGCCTGTTTCTCCGCGACGCGCTTCAGTTTACGAACAGTGTTCAAGAGATCGCCGCCGGCCGCCTCCTCCATCATGATATAAACACGAGCGTTCGTTTCGATCGACTGTTAATTTTACACAAAAAAATACTTACTGTACACTCATTACATGGGCCAACAAATACCATAAAATTACAATAGGCTATTACTCAAAACTTTGTAGGCCTATCGATTAAGATATCGTACTTGACATCTTGTTGAACGAGGCCATGTTCGAAAACAACTAAAATGCCTGTCGCTGTTTGTCTGCATGTTAGTACATGTAATAAGATAACTTAAAACACTGTGGCCTGATTTTAATGAAAATCTTAGGGTCAGCAGACTGGGACAAACGGGTAGATTGTGATCACGCCATCCCAAGAATCGTGGATCAAATTGTTCATTATCTCCTTCTTGCGCCGAAATTTTTGACGTAGGTTCCGGGTCACTAGCGTCCATCGGAATCGCATCCATCGGAATAGCGTCCTGTTACTTTTGACGTAGCCTAGCTAGCAACTATCCATATGTTGAACAGTTGCACATTAATTTTCTCAAAGGAATATTTCTATATCGGTCAAACTGTACAACCCTCCCAAAGGAGGCTCAAGGCTCAAGGTCGCTGATGTTCTGGTGTATAAAGACATAATGCAGGACGAATACACGTCGAGTAACTGGGTTTATCAGATGCAAATTCGGAAAGAACCTGCTGCAACTATAGGCTAACTAAACGCAAACGTAAATGTGGAATGCGTGAGTATATGTAATAATCATCGTGGAGGGCCGAATGTCGCAGAGGCCTTCTGGCGGTACACCTATTGTTACACGCAGTCTCCTTCTTTCGCCGAAATTTTTGACGTAGGTTCCGGGTCACTGGCGTCCATCGGAATCGCATCCATCGGAATAGCGTCCTGTTACTTTTGACGTATATAGCCTAGCAGCTATCCATAGGCCTAAGTTGAACAGTTGCACAAGTTTCTCAAAGGAATATTTCTATATCGGTCAAACTACACAACCCTCCCAAAGGAGCGAGGGTCCACGGCCGTTCGCTCAAGACTTAAGGTCGCTGCTGTTCTGGTGTATAGCCTACCGTGCCCAAGATTACTCGAAGTCATATCACAATGTCGTAGAAACTTCAAATTTATTAAAGACATAATGCAGAACGTATACACGTCGAGTAACTGGTACTCTCACATGTTTAATCACTGAATGTTTATCAGGAGCAAATTTGGAAAAAAAGAACATGCTGTAATAGGCTAACTAAATGTCGGGGACGGCCGAATGTCGCAGCGGCCTTCTGGCGGTACACCTATTGTTACACGCAGTTTGCGAAGCGGCAGCAAGTAATAGTAGCAGTAGTAGTATAGTCTGTGACCTATAGTACTAGATATAGTTTTGTGACCTGAAGGAAGAGGACAAGGTTTGGATGTTTGAGGATCTTGATTATGCTGATTTCTCGAGGCAGGAATTTCTCGATGTAGTCTTTCGGTGCGCGTCCCTTGGAGATGATTTTGATGGCGACGTTGGCCTGATGTCGCTCGGAGTAGGCCAGCTTGACGGCGGCGTACGACCCGGTGCCGAGTGATCGTATGATGCGGTAGCCGTGCGCCTCGAGCACCGTCTGTCGTCCGTGTTCATCGCCCTCCTCTTCATTCGTCGACTGCTGCTTCATCAAGAGCATCTAAACCGCCGGTCTTCGACACACGGTTAATGGACGATCCACGTACACACGACGCGTATACAACCTCCTCAGTCAACTATAATACTTCGAAGATCAGCCGTTTCTGTAAGTTTCGATCGTCCAAGTAGGCCCTAAATGAAAGTTGCAGTCAGAATAAGGATATTGGATACAGGGGTAAGGCAGAGGAATAGAGAAGATATCATTCACTGCATGGGGTCAAAATAGCCTAAATGCAGAGTCGTAAACTATAGGATTAAGACGTAAACAATAAGCATCAATCATGCACCAAAGTTTTTTATAGTCGAAATGACAGTGACAGATTAATTATCGATCGACATACATATTGACAACTATAAGACAAGGCCGAAGAAGATCGAAACGCTACATAGCCATTCACTTGCTGAGCGGTTCTTATACACAAAACTCAATGAAATTTTAACTCAAAACGGCTGCCCATCACACAACCTTCACCAGCAGTTCTGCTTGAAGTATAGACCTCCGCAGTGACGTCACAGAGATGCAACGTAACTGTCCCGTTTAAAGGCCAAATTGCTTCGGATGTGAAAGAAGCAGCCAAGAGCATTAACCCTTTAACGCCCACTGTTGCCATATGGGCACAGCTATAAAGCAGCCTGTGCCAGACCGGGTTAAGCCGTCATTTGTATTTTATTACATCCGGGCATTCTGACGCTCAGCCCTGTATAGAGTGCCCGGATGTCAAAAATTTGACTCTATCCAAACAAAAGTTGATTGTGTCCTTTCCGATAATTAGTACAACCGCGATGTATATTGCTTCGCCTTTTGTCAGCTAATAGTTTGCTTATTTACTTCAGTTCTAAGTATTTATTTCGCTAACTCAGAATTCTTATTAAGTGATTACAAAGTAGTTTTTTTTAAATTCGTAACAATTTCATTTCACTTTGTTCATTTCTTGATTGGGGTGCAAGTCTTAACTGGCTTCTGTGCTTAGCCTACGTCGAAAATCACCTTGATTCTCCCTTCAAGGTCAACCAAGCCTGTAGGACCTTTGCACCAATCGAATCGTCGTAGGCTATTACGAGTTCCTGTAGTGATGAATACGGCGATCGTATCTTGCAGTTTCTGAGATATGATGAGTTACGGGCAGAATGACGTGGTTTTTGCTTATCTTCCCTATAGTTTGTCCCCAAATTTGACAAAGTTACCTTCGAATTTTCGTACGATTTTTGTATCCCCAAGTAGGGAAAGGATTACACTAGTAATCAGTGAAATTACTTTCCGACCATCTGAATATGTGATCACAGTCCACCGTTACAGACGGACAGACGGACGAACAGAACGAACAGACGACTTCCCACGGCAATACTGCGCTCTGCGTAGCATTGCGCGGTAAAAAGTCACGCAGTTGTTATGTATATAGGCCTACAGTTGTTAAAACTTATAAATAATGGCTTATTTACCTTCCGTAAAAGCGACTTAATTTTTACCGAGCGATGCTATTTGAAAAGCGTGTTTAATTTTTAATTTTAACTAATTTTTAATTTTAATGTTATCGTATTTTTTATTTTCTGTTCGCCTGTCTTTGTGTTTATTTTGTTTACATTACACTTGTGCAGGTGTGTCGAAACTACCCAATATATCACACCTTTATACCATAGCAAAATACCAAAATATCTCGACTTTCGACCGTATCTGCGGCTATAGGGAATGACAAAACGCTATAACACTAAAATATAAAAAAATCATTGCCATTATCGTCGATGAAGCTAATGGAAACCTCTCCAGATATCTCGAAAATACAGCATCGGCCCGTGTGCGTATAGGCCCCAATCGATCGTTCAAAATTACGCTCAAAGTTCCATTAAAATCGAATGCGATTCGTAGAAGACTACGCAAAACAGGTTCGTGTTTTTATTATGAATGATAGTGTCTATGTGTACAATTTCATCCACAACGACACACTGTAATGAGACTGAAAGATAACAGTAGAAAAAAAACAGAAAGTTCTATGTGATCTGCGTCGTTCGTTAATTGTGTATCATATCACGTAGGCCTACAGGCCGTGCACGTGGTTCGAGTTTTTCATAGTAAAATACATACCGGTAGACCTATTGTCGTGGAAATCTTTGTTCACGCAACAGGTGTCAGACTCCGAGCGTCCATATTCGGCGTAATAGCAGCTAGATGTATGAAAGGTTCCAAGGATTTCAACAATACATGCTCAAAAGAGTCTTTTATCTTCGGTACAATAGCTATAGCCTATATTACGCGCACGGATTGTTTCAGAGACGAACCAGGCGCCAGATGGCGCGCAAGGTGACTCCCGTAACTGGATTAAACGAGCAATGACGAAATATAATTCAAAGCATTTTGAATGACACACCAAACTGCAAACCAGCAATAGCATCAACACAACGACAAACGGGTACAAAACGTCCATTATCGCCTGTTCATTGATCAGCGTGTGACGGCGCCGCGGAGAGCCCGGGCGCTACTTTACTTCTTTTTCTCGCGGACAGGCAGACTGAGACGGAAGTCCTTGGGCAGCTCGTCCTCCGAGTACAGTCGGTCAGCGAAGTAGACGCGACGCACGCGACAGTTGGCGTGTATCTGCGCGACAACACCGGCTTAGTGTAGTCACACACGTCACATGGGTTTCATCGTACGCATTTACTGGTGCAGGTATCTGTTTTTAGCCGACCGTACTAACGGTCGCGCTATTGCTACACTGTTGCGTCTGTCGTCGTCGTCTGTCTGTCTGACGTCTGTCTGTCTGTAACGTTATGTATTGTGGCTAAACGGTGCGTCCTAGAGCAAAAGTTACTATGGAGAGCCTATAGGAAGTCGTATATGAGAAATCAATTGTTACCAAAATGAATGACCTTGACCTTTGTTTAGAGGTCGTATCAAGGTCACGTCAACCGTTGCATTACATTTGACGTTGAATATCTCGGAAACCGTTAGAGATAGAGGTTTGGTTCCAA
>Ga0056114_1000452_pt1 | contig 14264 bp, 5 predicted proteins | sample WorMetHERISLAND1_FD_77005 | JGI IMG/M metagenome (GOLD analysis project Ga0056114, IMG submission 77005) | Marine gutless worms symbiont microbial communities from Max Planck institute for Marine Microbiology, Germany - Olavius loisae HERON... ...
GCTGCAGCGCGTGCAATTTGCTGCTGCAGCAGCTAGGAAACGACGTCGCAAAACGTCGCTCATGTTGGGTGCGTGCCTGGATGTTCGGAACAGCCGGGGTCGGAATCCGTTATTAATTATGAAAAACCACACCGTGTGAGTTGTGACACCACTGACAAACCCAGCTGAAGCAATGGCGACTATCCGTGTATTTTCATGGTGAGCCTCTGAGCTGAAACTCTGTACATCAGACTACATCTGTTCATTTATGAGCTGAGGCCACTGGACGGACGCACGGACGGACGGACGGACAGACGGGGTGCAACGCTTACTGCAGCTCCTATATGTAGATGACGGCCGTATAATAATCTTTCTTCAATTTGTGCTCGGGGGCGGACGTTCTGTGTTCCTAAAATCTGCTATTGATCAGTCATATCTGCCAATTATGACGTCGGACTGTCCTGAATCCAATGGAGAGCAAGCAATCGCAACGCTAGGCCGCCAGTAGGTTGCCAGTATGCAGGGATCGCATGGCGAAGGTCGAGGCCTGCGCTACAGTGGGCAGGCGTGCTGCGATGCGCCGGCGCGAAGAGCCGGAACAGCTCATATTGATAATAATAAATCACGTTGTTTGGTCTACAGGTGTCGTACATCAAGGCTATTGACGTCTACATGATTGCCTGTCTAATATTCGTCTTCTTCGGGCTTCTCGAGTACGCGCTTGTCAACGTCGCTATACGCACTGGAGTCCGTATTCGTACTCCGATCGTCCGCCAGGCGTCGCTCCGAGCTGCCTTAGAACACTCCGATCTCATCAGCACACCGGTATAGCATAGCTTTGTCTGCCATGTCACAGCAGCAGCAACTGCGCCGGATGCGGCTGTATAGGATCCAGCTGATCTAATTAGCGGTTTTCTTTGAGTTCTTTGAGCGGCTTAACACCCCCACTGCATGCCCGCGCGATGTGTTGCAAAATGGAAAACACGGATGAACCGATTCGCGATACTAGGAAAACCAACACCGAACGCCGAACGGACTTGAAAAATACAGACAAAAGAACACAGTATGGCGGCTGAAAACCGACTAGCAACTTCAAAAGCCCACACTGGACAAAAGGACAATGAGTGGCATGACAAGTTCAAAAGTGAGGTGAAAAGGCCAAAGGTCGTATTGTGAAAGATATTCGAAGATATCAAAGAAAACCGCTAATTGGATCAGCTGGATCATACAGCCGCATAAAGGTCACGTCAGTTGGCGTGGATGTTGAATTGATCGTCTCTAAAGTAATTGTATGAGCGATAAAAGGGTTGGAATTGTCGGGGGGTTGGGGGACCCCCCAGTTCATGTCTACAGACGCTCATTTTGGGTGAAAATCGGCTTTAAATTTCAATCCCTGGGCAAAATTTCAAACATTTCGGCAGCTGATCCCCCAGTTCTTTTAGGTCAATTCCAACACTGAGCGATACAATGCAGTACACTATACAGTATCGGTTTCATGTGGAGCCGATAGATGCAGCAATAGATGCTCGTATAGGCCTACAGTGTACGTAATGGGCCTAATTCTGAACGGCACGTAGGCTACTTATGAACATGTAAATGTAATTGAAGCGCAACTACAGCAGACGAGGAGTATCATTATTGCCAGTGAACTGTGGCGCGATTTCGTCTTGCATGTGACTGCGAAACTCTGCTATGTATAATGATTGATTTATGATGTGAATGAAGCGTGGACCGTCACGTCACGTGACCCAGATGTATTAGGACTTGCAGCAAACAGTGTGACGTGAATTGTCGGCTTGAGAATTAACCAGAGGCTCAGCTATCGCCGAGGGACCTTGCGTCAGCGGCACTTTCATTACACTTGAGGTTGAGTAAATATTTTGAGTAATTCACCTCCCTGTAAAGTACTAGGCCCTACACTCTGTAGTGAAATGCGCATGATCGTAGGTCTGTTTTTGTCGAAATTGACACTGACACTGAAATTGACATATGAAACGTGACAGACAGACGGACGGACGGACAGTCCCGACCACACCTATTATCGCATAGTAGAGCGATAAAAAGCGCGAGTTTATCGGACTGAGATAACGGATGCCATATACGTTTTAGTGTGATTTTGTCTGTCCGCCCGTCCCGTCATAAACATAAGCATACGTACATCGGCTACGGTGCATTTGGTTGCTCTTGATTGATTACATTTGATGTAACGTTGGTTGTCTTTTAACGAGATATGTGTATTATTTTTCTTTGTATAGATTCGTCGACGACGTTCAAGGAACTTCTTTACTCATTGGTGGCAGGTACGTGCCGCGATGTTATTAATACACGTTGTACATGGTGGCCCAAAACTGTAAGCCTAATATCGCAAACTTTTGTCCATGTCGTCGCCAAATATTGACCGATTTTCGAAATTTTTTCACATGCAGATTCTGCGGAAAATTTGTAATAAAGTGGTATGGTTAGGCTACTAAATGTACCTCCACACCTTAACTGCTTTGCTAGACTACCTCGTGAAATATAAATTTTCTGAAATCACTATAATCACAATAAATACGAATGCAAAAATCTTATAAAAACATCTTTTTACTTTGCTTATGTAACTAAATTATGTTTAGTTTTAGATACACTTCCGGTGTTTATAATATTGCTATTATTTATTCTCTGTTTGTATAGTTAAGTTCTTTTCTGTATTTCGTTTTTTATTGTGCTGCCGTTAATTACGGTGAATAAAGTTCTGTGTAAAATAAGCAGACGACATAGTCGTACAGGATGGGCCAAAAATTAAACTCCAAACTCTTGTTCATATCTTCACCAAATGTTGATGGATTTTACAGATTTATATTTCTAGTATATTTGGTTACTCGTCTATGGTCTCATACAAAGGTGGGACCGCACGTTCCCTTCCGGAATAACGTATGCTTACTGTACGTACATCTAGAACTTGAATAGTCCCCTACTAGTCTTTTTTATCGTCTGCATTTGCGAGAATCAATGACAAATACAGTGCTGACTTTTGTGAACTTTGGTTGTAAGCAACTTATACATTTTTTTCGTCATAGAATGAGGTCAACGTACGGCAAAATAACGCACGCGTACTGTTCGTATACGTTATCGGAAAAAAATAATGTACGACGTACATTGTACGTACCGACGTATGGTCGCATCTTTTCTTATACGAGGTCTGTCGTGTTTTGCCGGTGTTCAGTCGCTGCGGGACCGGCGTTTAGCGGCCGAGATACCGTACACGTCGACGGTGGACGTACAGGCCAGCAGACGTCGAGCTCGTAACATCGACAGAATATCACGTCGCACGTTCCCTCTCGCCTTCGTCGTCTTCAACATCATCTACTGGATCGCCTACACTGTGCCGTCGCCCGGCACTGGAGACATGTCCGACGAATTGTGAAACACGATCACTGTGCGCGATCGCGCGTCTTCGGGCGCAGTCGATTTCGGGTGGGGTAAGGTAAATTTATCAAAAATTTGAAACGGATATTACTCCATTGCAAAGATTTACCGATCGTCATCTGATACCCTTACCGGGTCTTTCGCGCGTTATAAATTCGTTACTTACTTACTTACTTATAAACGTCAAAGCTACGCATATGTAAAGTAAAGTATATAGTAAAGTATACGTCGATTTGTATAGTGCATAATTAACAAACCTCTAATGCGCTCGTGAGACCACTTGTCATATATGGGATCACACAGTGTTACCTGCCACCCGAGAGAGGTGATTCTTACGCCTTTACACCCAGCGTATTGCCGGTACTCATTTATCGACCCAATAAACTTGAGTTACGTCAAAGTCCTTTCAGTTGCTGCTACTCAGAAACCGTTGTGCTATGCGGTCGCGCGATCTGTTTGTGACAGCTATTATCAGGGTTAGCGAAAGTGCGTAGAATCATCTAAACGGAGAATATTATTATTAGTAGGCTAGTAGTAGTATCAGTTGAAACAGCCAGTGTGTGATACTTTGAATGTGATGTGACTAAACTGTCAAAAAACTTCGTTTACTTGTTGACCACCATCGTGAACATAGATATTAGGCCTATCTATCGCCTGTTACTGATGTAATTACCATGAACTCGTGCGTTGAGCGGTCTGAAATAACCGTAATATAAACTCGTATTTGCTTATTCAGTATAGTTTATTGCCCCTGAACGTTAAGCCACGGACGCGTCACCCCACCCGAGGGCCCGTGATGAAAATACTAGTATGCAATTCCTATAGTTACTATCCTGTGTAAGTGTAACATTAACCAATTAATGCACACACTTCTTGTATTCTATATCACTCAGCTGTTTGTCTATTTCGTAGTGCATAATGAGATATGCGTGTGGCTTCAGTCAAACACGATTAAGCATGGGCGTAGATCCGTATAAAAAGTGGGGGGAAGGGATCGAGGCCAGAAGGGCCAAAAGGGGATGGGGTTACTGGGGGAGGGAGCAACAGCCCCCTACCACCAGGTAGGAGGTAACTGTGATTATTGCAATTCTAATTATTGCAACTCTAATTTGCATGCGTTGAATCATGTCACTGTTGAAATAATGAGATCTTCAAAGAACACAGTTCTGACAAAGACAGTGCGACGTCTGACAAACACTAATCATACCGGCATTTTTGCTAAGCAATAACCTCTGTAGCGTAAGCAGTGCATTAAAAAAAATAAAAATGTCTACCCCAAAAATATGGGGACAAAACACAAGGCGCCCCCTCCACTTCAAAAAATATAAAAAAAGTTCAAAAAAGTTCAAAAAAGTTCAAAAAATAGGGGACATGTCCCCCGGCCCTGTCCACTCCTGGTCCTGTATACGTCCCGTGCGATTAAGCGAATATATCAGAAAATATTTCATGCATGCATGAGCACACATGTATTAGGCCTATCTTACCTTTTACTTAGGCTACATTGTGTGGCGTCACAGGAGAGTCAATCATCCTACTGCACTAGCGATCCCACTTGTACGACACATTCCCGAGGGAGAGTATTGGGAACGCCGGAGCCGTTCCCATGCGTTGCCGCGCGACGACACCCCTGAACGGTGAACCAGCTTATACCTACGTCAAGTACGCCTATATGTCAATGTAGCGTGCGGCAGCTGATCGTCGCTGAACTCACTCAACCCGGCATAGTCTGGAGATAGTCAACGACAGACATCACTGCCGACATTGACAGCTAATAAGGAAACCGGAGAATTTACAACATAATTGCATTGAACTAGAAAGACCAGCTAATGCTGTTGACAAACCGCGTGAATGGGCGTGATCTGCTTGCGCAAGCGTTGTGCGCGGTTTATTTCTGTTCGACATTGCAGACTCCGTTCTAAAGGACCACTAAGTGATTAGGAAATGGCCTATGAGTATCAAATGGTCATGTGACCGATGACGTCACGTGACCCCGAAAGGTCAAACTAGTAACCTCAATACGCTTACAGCGCAATCTCGAAAAGAGCTGGAGATGCTATTTAGCATTAATAATCGCTATAATTTAATTACTAGTAGATAGTCTGCTGTGGGGCAGTACAGTCGGCTATCCTAGCGACAGCTTAATTAGCTTCTTGTGCACTGTGGAAGTGCGTTTGTATAGGACCCAATGAACCATTGCGAAATACATTTATATTGTATGACTTTATCGAAATGATGGGATATCACTGGCTGTAAGTTAGAACCAGTGGATACGAACACTTTTCGAAATTTTCGAGTATTAGTAACTAGAGGTGGGATTCTCGTTACATTTCACTACACGTTAATACTCGCTGCTCTGCTAGCCGGTATTCATTACGAAACTGTATTTCGTTACTTCGTTATCCAATAGTTACTACTCGCACACCTCTATTAGTAAGTAGTAACATCAAATTGCTATTCTTTGGAAAATGGTGAACTGAAATTTTAAAAAATTGACATTTTGAAGTCAAATTTGAAGGGACACATTTTTATTAGTGTCTTTGTTATCGGTGAGAGATTACAATGTATGAGTGTTGCGTATTCAAATATTTGGCCAAGGGCATGGGTGAAAATGGGGACGACTGAGTTTCATGGGTGCATCTCATAGTGCGTGATAACTGTGATTTTAATTTGGCCAGACACGAGTTTCATGGACACTACTGTATTTTAAGTGTACTGTAGATTTAATGGCAATTTTTGTAGTGATTTTTAATGTTGATAGCGCTGTTAGCGATGACGTCATAAACAGGTCAAATTCGGACAAGCAGCATAATTTTGGCTGTTAGATGAATGTTAACACGCTGACACAAATTTTCCATGTACTTTTTCAATATTAAATGGTGTTAGAATTAAAATCACGGACAATATTGTGCCCGTTAACCTTCACTCGTCCATTAAAGGCACTGGCGTGTCACGGTGTTCGAATGTTTGTTCGATTTTGATCGACCTAGATAGCTAAGTCAACCTATTTTTAGAAACATCAGTGTAATAGTGAACAACGCTCTTTATTTCTTTTCGGTGTGGTATGAAAATACCAGTTAAATTAAAATTATATATTATTAAAGGCAAAACAGTATAATAACCGACCTTTGGAAAATCAGATAAACTTATCGGTACCAAAAATTGTTGCCAGTGACAATACGATACGATACGATAGAAGAGTTTAAGTGGATTCGAAAGCTGAGTATTAGCTTTATCTAGCACACGTAGCCAGAAAAAGAAACTAAAACAAACAACGCCAGTGCCCCTGAGTACAGGTTAAGACCCATGAAGGCAGTCCGGAAGGAATAAGAGTGACTATGGAGGAAAGGATTTGTGAAAGAGACGAGAAGTTAAGTCTGGAGTGAAAGGTCGAGGGAGTGACAGATGGTGAGAACGAAGGTGATGACTGTGATGAGGAGATATGCATTAGGTGTGTGCTCTGCTTGGTCAGCAACTTAGAATGTGCATCACAGTTTACATCCAGCAACTTGCTGAAAATGACTATATGCACAGCATAACAATTAAAGTTTGCGTCATTGCTGTCAGCTTACTTACACACGATAGTAGGTAACTGGACGTTTCACCCCTTCGTCAGTTTATCCCCTGGACATATACGATTATACGTCCCTTAAATCTGATTAAGTTTTGACTCAGTGAATCGCCAGCAGCGAAATCACTTTACTTTTTGACTTAAATCCAGACTTAGGCTCAGCGAAAGGCTGTCAAAAGTTAAAGTGATTTACTGTCACAGCTTGTAGCTTAATTGAGCTTAGGCCATATTTTTCTGTGCTTACGACAACTCCTGAACAGTTTGAGGGAAATCAACACTATTGAAGATCTAATTTTGGTGAAGAAGATGGAGGAGAAGTGAAGAGCATTGAGGTGAACTTGTCAGCCGAAAATTACTTTTTGAGCTTAAATTTGTTCTTGGCCCCATTTCTGTTTGCCTGTGAACAAAACTGAATGCAATTTTCAAAGTTCACAATTTGGGTCCAAAGGTCAACTGGTTAAGGTTACTGGAGGTTTGAAATATTGCAAATAATATAGAGGAAGGCATTAATTTGTACAATATACTTTCTAAATATGGTTGTAAATTTGTAATCAACTACATGTATGTTGCATGATCGTGCCAGATTCGATGACTATTGCTGATTGTTGGTTGTTATGTAGAATCAAGTCTCCTTGGTTTGCTGTGAATTCATCGGCTGCCATAAATCTGTTGTGGTGCAGTTGAAATACATCTGTGTAGTTCGTTGAATTAGAACATACAGATCTGTTACTTCTCTTGGTACTTCAAAGATCTCATCGTCTGTCCAGTTTGAGCAATTGTTTGTACTTTTTATACCAAATACTCGTTAAGCATGGCCAGCAGTACAGTTGTGGAGAATTCAGCAAACCACTCGTCCGATATCAACCACCATGCAAGACCGAGGTTTGCAGCTAGTTGCTAGAGGTGCACCGGATCTGGATCTGGATCCGGATCCGGCCAGATATCCGGTGTTTTTTCAGGATCTGGTAGGATCCGGATCCGGCCGGATCCAAACAGTCTGGATCCGGTCAACCGGATTCATTACCATGTAGTAGTACCAATCACTGTAAGCATGCACTGTGTTTATCACCCAATGTCAGGAAAGTGTAAAATCTTTAAATAAGTAAGAAATTAATGGTGCAGCATTACAACATAATACAAAATTGTTTTGCCTTTTATGATTTGATGTTTTAATATCCTCATTGGTTGCAATTCAGCTTTGATCCGGATTAGGTTACATCCGGATCCAGATCCGGTGAAGATCCGGATCCGGCCGGATCCAAAGTCTCTGGATCCGGTTAAGATCTGGATCTGGCCGGATCCGACAGTAATGGATCCGGTAGGATCTGGCCGGATCCTAAAATATGGGATCCGGTGCACCCCTACTAGTTGCTGACATTGTATGCTGATGTATTGTTATTTTTTTTACAGTTTACTACACAAGCGAGATTTGCTCTAAACATTGGCAATAAAAACAATCAAAGGCATGATCTTACAGGCAAACAATGAACCATGTGTTGACTATTTGATCCTGCTTCAGGAGTTAGTTTAGCTGTTGCATATGCCAACAACTGGCAATATTGTTGTTGTGTCTGTGAATTGAGCCTCAGTTAACCAGTGACGGATTTAGGTAAAAGGTAAATCTCAGCTTTCATGGCCGTGAGCCGACAGTGAGCTGCAGACACAGCTCAGTTATGTGGATGGTAGGCCACACCTCTCCCACATACTGCCGTTACCTTCCCGGCGTTTAGAACGGTACCAAATTATACTGCTTGGTGACAGAGGCACATGGGTGTGAACAACTTGCCCAGAGTTGTCACTTGAATAGCGAAACGGCCAGGAGTCGAACCCACAACCTCTCGATCGCAAGTCCGACGTGCTGACCATTACACCACCAAGCCATACAGTGACGGATTAATCATTGTTGCAAGCAAGAATTCCTAACTAACAGTGAAAACTTCCTTAAGTGGACGATGAGATACAAACAGCTGTTTAGTTGAGTCATGTTACATGCTTGTTGTAGAAGACAGAATTGTTCTCCAAGGTCACTTAATCATTATGCAGTAGCTGCCTGCTGCCCGTGAATCAGTAACACTGAAACTACTGCATAATCAAAGAACTTATTAGAATTATGTAGTTATCAGTTTGTTATGCTACTGTGTACATGAGGTGTTCTTTGTGAATGTAGTGAGGAGCAGGGCTGGAAACAGAAGCTAAAGTTGCCACCTAAAGATCTGCGCATTAAGACTGCGGTAAAGTCACCTTTGTATGCAATACACATAGTGATATGTTTATTATTATCTCTTGACACATTTAGGTATTATGTTGTTGGTCTGTTTGGTTATTGATGTATCTGCCTGTCTGTCTGTCAACACGATATGATTTGAATAAAATTTGGCAGTATGTATCATTTTGTTTCACTGGAAGTAGTAGTTAACTCCGAACAGTGATCCAGATAATGAATGTTCTGTATCCAGGGTCTGGATTTTGACCAGATTTTAGGTATTTTGCATGATATTCTGAATACTTGTGTACTGACGTGATTTTGATTGATCTCTGTGCATGAACATGACTTACCATGGAAAAACACTGATTTGCCGATTTATCACTAGAACATTATGAAAGATGTCTTGTTGCATCAGTAATAACTTTTTCATTATACAGCCTAATTCAGATTGACCATTAGAAGCAAATAGTACATTTTACAGGTCTGTAGTGCTCCATATATTAACTGCTGGTCTTGAATGTTATTTAACATGCACTCCTAGTGGTGCATGTCAGAAAAGAAGAAAGATGTTGTGTGTATTGTTGTTGTTGTTGTTGTTGAGACAGTTGGATGTATGTTTGGTTTCTTCTAGGACGTGTTGGACACCAAAGGACATGACTTTGAAGATTACTGTCTTCGTCGTGATCTGCTGATGGGTATTTTTGAGAAGGGTTGGGAAAAGCCGTCGCCGATCCAGGAAGCCAGCATTCCTATTGCACTGGCCGGTCGCGATGTATTGGCACGAGCTAAAAATGGCACTGGTAAAACAGGAGCGTACATTATTCCTCTTCTGGAAAGAATTGACACGACGACAAACATTGTGCAAGGTCTGGATGATTTTGCATGCTGTCGGACATAGAAGTGCTAGAATATGTTGATTTCTGCAGTTTCATATTTATTACTGTAGCAGATTGCACTCTTTTTCCTCCAGTTTGTACAGTAGAATCACAGAATTGATTGAGGAAGAAAGATTTAATGAATGTTCTTGCCATTCAACCAGTAGTCATGAACTGTTGGGAGAAATGAGGTATCTTCTGTGTATCTGTAGCTAAGTTTTTCCACGCATCACTGGTTTGGAGATTTGATATCTTGCCAGCTTCGTAATTATAAGTATTCAGATGCACTTGCAAATAGTGTTGTTAAATGCTATTATAACTGATGATCGCTGTAGGATGTACAAAGTTTAGCTTAGGATGTGATGGTAGGTGGGTGATCCACTGGTATAGTTTGGGTTGTGCGTGACGTCATTACCTCCTCACCAACCATAACTGACATCACTTTGATGTCCACAGAGCGTCAGAGCTGTTGCCACGGTGACACACTATCACACACAGATGTTCGAGGAGCCCCCCCTCCACGTCTCTATGCTCTGCCCCTCCTTCTCAATTGCATAAGCTGCAGGGCTTTAAACACACGCATTGGCACCTTTTAATAATCTGATGCTATAATATTAATGACAATATTGACAAGAATCGTGGATGAATCAGCATTGATCACGGTGATCAACAGTAATTTTTAGAACTCTATGTAGTGCAGTTTTGAGTGATGTCAACTTTATATGCTGTAGGCCTGATTGTGGTCCCAACACGTGAGCTTGCTCTTCAGACCAGCCAGATCTGCTATGAGGTCAGCAAGTATCTTGGCTGTAAGGTGATGGTCACCACCGGAGGAACAAATCTCAAGGACGACATTCTCCGTCTCTATGATCCTGGTGAGCTGTTGCTACTATTATCGTAGTATTATTATAGTATTATTAGTATTATTATTTATCTCTGTTGTTGTTCGTACTGGTGATCAGCTGTGCACACCCAGCTGACATTAAAAAAGTATGCTATTGTTCTTAAAGAGCTGAAATGAAACAATAGCATACTTTTTTGACAGTTTTATTGTGGTTAGTTTGTTATGACCCCCTCTTGTATTTTTTCCGAAATATCCAACATGAATGCCACTATATAGCCTAATTGTACTGATGTGCCGTTAAGAAACTACTCACTCACTTAATCTGTCACCGCCCCACACAGAGCAGTTCTACTCCCGACGCCTCAAGCCCCGCCCCTCTCCAAGCTTCCACCAATCAGATATGCCTCTGCCTACTGCCTATCATGTTTGCTGCTGTTTATTAACAGACACTGTGCTAAAGTCGTGGTATAGATAAGTTTGATGCCAGTTCGTGTATGAATGTTGTATATTTGTACAAGATTATGACTGCAGGAAATGATATGTGAAGCTGAAATAAGGGAGTTTTTTGAGAAACAGCACTTAAATGGCAGTTTTTGTCAAATACTGCACACAAGACTGATGTTCTTTGGATTCCCTTATCGTTGTGCTGTGATAGTAAATATTTGATTTCTTCGGCAAAAATTGCTAAAAAAGACAAGCCAAACAAAGCAGCAGTAATCCTAAGTCTTGGCATTCGTTGAACTGTGATTGCAGTTCATTTGATTGTCGCAACACCGGGTCGCATTCTGGACCTTCTCAAGAAGAACCTTGTCAGAACAGATGACTGCAAAGTACTAATCCTGGATGAGGTAATGTGGCACATCTTGTCCATTGGTGATGAGCATAATTTTCTATCTGTATTATATCAGTTGATGTAAATGTAACAGTTGTCCTAATGGCTGGCAGAATAATGCGGTGAGTGAGAACAGATGCTGCTAGTATGTTTCTTGCATGCTAGAGGATGGTAAAACACATTAAACTTGTGTAGCTCATGGCCCCCTGTCGGCTCAGGAATTGTAGAATAAACCCATCTCATTTCCTGGCTGAATGTTGCAAGAGGCGGTAGTTTTGTTTTGCTGTGTTTTGCATTGTTCGTTTTGAATTGACTTTCCACCATTGTAAAATGTGATGAATAAGCTGCTTTTTTTACATAATATGTAATGGAACGTGTTATTTGTGAATTCACAGCTCGTAAAAGCGAGGAAATATTATTGTACAGTTGTTGTCTGAAGTGGTACTGACGCTGTGTGCATGTAGGCGGACAAGCTGTTGTCGCAAGACTTTAAAAACATGCTTGATGAGATGATTGCGTTTCTGCCGCGAAGCCGCCAAATCCTGCTGTACTCGGCCACATTTCCCGTCACAGTGGAAGAGTTCATTGTAAGACGTTCTCATAGTTGACTTTTCGATCAGTATAGATTCAGGGTGGTTGGTGCCTAGTGAAAGTGAATCTTGATATTTGGATATTTATTCTTGAAATTTACATCATCACATGTTTGCTGTTTATTCTGAAATAGCATGTATGTTGTGAAAATTATTTCTTGAAATACCTTAGGGAATGTAAGGTTAACATTTCATATTGTCTGCATCACCCTCATCACTTCTGTCTGATAATTCACCTTGTTTTACACATCTCACATCAGCATGCCTGAATCCTCGACAGTGGATGGCATTTTGTGGCATTTTTATGCGTGTATGTGTTGTAACAGAAAAAACATCTCGACAACCCGTATGAAATCAACCTAATGGAGGAGCTGACGTTGAAGGGTGTTACGCAGTATTATGCCTTCGTGCAGGAGAAGCAGAAAGTTCACTGTCTTAACACACTCTTCTCCAAGGTGTCATGATGGCTGTTACTTTCAGTGAAAATTTTTGTGACTGAAAATTTAGTGATTTTATAAGTGAAGTTTTTTCAGTATTTCGAGTAAACGTTTGTCTTTAAATTGCCCGTTGAAACATGAGGCTTTGTGAAATGATGAAACGTACACTGCGGTCTGACAGTTAACAGGCCATGAATAACAAGCGTGGTTTTGTAACCTACTCGTGTAGCTTGGCTTTGTATTTGTGTGTGCCCCGGGATCTGTAGAAACTGTCCGATCTATTTCCTGGCCTGATGGCATAATGGCCCCTAAACCACGCTTTAGTTTCATTCGTTTAGTCTGTGCATATGTTTCGTTGTTTTATGGCATCGTTGTTTAGGTTTTTAGGGCTAGGAGGAATCAATGGTCTCAATGTCCAGCCATCTGTCCTTCCATAGAAAGTTTGAACAAAATTTGGTATGTAAGTGTGGGACGACGAGTGACGCGACTGTATGCCGTATGACCCAATCCACGGTCATGGTCACAGAGATATGATCTGTCGAGTTGAATGTGAGCAATGCTACCTCATTTGAGGTGGTTAGCTTGCTAACAAAACACCGTTCACTTTTGACCTTGACTGGATACCTTTATCTGTATTTGTTCTGGAGAGGGGGTACTGCGGCGGCAGCCCTACAGCCGTTCAGGCCTAGCAACACTGCCCTCTGTTTGAGCTGTCCCCTAGTCACCCCATATTAGTGTAGACTAGGGGACTTGTTGTGCTTATTTTGTGTATATCCTTTTTGTGTCTACATTATTGTCTGTGTATATGTGTATTTGGTTGTTTTCGTTGTTTTCTTTCTCTTTTTGTAGCATCTCCTTCAGTACTTTGATACTGTTGGTTGGGTCTTTTGACCTGTAAAAACAGTCTCCCATATAACCTATACTGTGTTGGCAGGGACGTAAAACACTGCTCACTCACTCACTCACTCACTCACTTGTTCTGGAGAATTAGTCCACTCCACACCTGCTTGAGTGCCTAAGTGTCTTGTCTTGGTCGTCTGTGATGTACTGCGTGTATTGCAATGCATCGATGGATGTGGTTTCAGCTGCAGATTAACCAGTCGATAATCTTCTGCAACACGGCTCAGCGGGTCGAACTTCTTGCCAAGAAGATCACTGACCTTGGATACTCTTGCTTCTACATTCACTCTCGCATGAATCAACAGCATCGCAATCGCGTCTTTCACGACTTTCGACTCGGCCGCGGTCGCAATCTCGTCTGTTCAGGTAGGTGCATGGCTTGTCTTCAACTGAGTATCAACTACTTGATACTGTATGTAACATTTATGGCTCAGTGTTTCACAACATTGACTATTGGTATTTTTACTTTTCTATAGAGTAGTAGCGACGGGGGGGGGGGGGAAATTATTTTTAAAAAATTTTATTTCAATTTTTTTGTATTTTGCCAAAATGATAAATTTTATTTCTTTTTTTTAAATTTTTAGGGTATTTTTTTATTTGTTTAAAGTAGATAATCAGTTCAAAA
>Ga0056114_1000454_pt1 | contig 14238 bp, 7 predicted proteins | sample WorMetHERISLAND1_FD_77005 | JGI IMG/M metagenome (GOLD analysis project Ga0056114, IMG submission 77005) | Marine gutless worms symbiont microbial communities from Max Planck institute for Marine Microbiology, Germany - Olavius loisae HERON... ...
ACTCAAGACACACTTTTTTACCGCATCTTATACATGACGAGACATACCCACCGTAGCGCCTCTGTATCTTGTCTCTAGGCGGACTATATGGCGCTCTACAAATTTGATTTTATGTTTATGTTATGTTATGTAACCCCGGCATTTTCCTACGGTTTATTGTATTTTTGTGCCTCACTATATTTTCTTTTCGTAGCCGTGTAAATATTTTATGTGTCGTGTTATAATTCTATGCTACGAAAATAAACAACAAAGTTGTCATATTGTAATAAATTCAACAGAAATGTCTTTAGTTGCTTACGCTGATAGCGACGATGATAGCAGTGACAATGAACTGTCTGAGGATGTGTCAGCGTCAGTTGCTGTGGAAGAAAGTGTCGAATATCGAGTAGCCGAGCCCTTTCTGTCCACTGATCCTGTTCTCAGTCAGTCAGATTTTTGCGTGACCTAGAAATATTTAGCTGCCGAGCGCCCAGCTCGGTCTATTGTATGTATGACTTTAAGAGCTGGGCAATAGTGTAGTTTCATGGTCACTGCAATATTCTCAATGTGGATCTGTCTGGTTACTTTTGTTGTGATATTTGTTTAGTTGTTTAAGTTTTGTAACGGGGTGACGTCTGGGAGGGGCAAACCCCTCCACAGTTTAAAATACTAAGGGCGAAAGATAACATTAAGGGACCTCTGAAAACATACCGTAATTAACCAAATGTTGTTGCAAATGACTCACTTCGTACTCATCGGTTGTTAACTATTGCGAACAAATATTTGATTTCATGAAAATAAGTTGTTGTCGGTAGAAAAATTGAACATTTAATCACATTTCATCAACACAAAACTGACCGAATAAACCAAACTGCTTCCGGTGCACAGCAATGATAATAAATGGCTTTGTACAGAGCCGCTTGAGTTTTTTAACGAACGGATTGGTCATGGTGGATGACAGAAGATATGCTTACTTTATTATTATTGCAAAAATAAATATCTGAACTCAAAATCACAGCAATTATTGGTTAAATAACACTGACCCTAACCTAACTCTCTAGGGACCCATGAACGTGCAATTTGTTGCACGGATTTTGGGTGAAAGAAGGTTTGCTACTTCTGTTGTTATTGTATACTTTTAAGCTGGGGAGGGGAGGGGCTAGGGGCAAGCCCCTCCCCAGACCCCACTCCATTGTAAAGCTAAATATCTGAACTCAAAATCACAACAATTTTTGGTTAACTAACACTGACCCTAACCTAATTCTCTAGGGACCCACGAATGCGCAGTTTGGTACAGAGATGTTGGATGAAAAGATTATCATGACTTCCATTTTTGTAGAGTAATTTTAACCTGCTGAGGGGAAGCCCCTCTTGTTGCAGAACTATATAACTGAACTCAAACTCACAAGTACATGCAAATCAGCTCTGTGCACATCCAAAATTAAACAATCATACCCGCCTAGTGGTAAACACACCATGTTGTTATCATTTTGAAAAATTGGCGTTTGTCGTTAAAATTGTTGTTTTGCCAAAAAATTTATGGATAGTTCGCAAACAGTGTTTAATTGGAAAAGTAATTAGTCATTGCAACAGCTCCTGCACCAAATAATTGCAACAATTCTGGGTAAGTGACGTCAAGTTATGCGAGGTCCCTTAATATTATCTTTGCCCTTACTAAGAAACAAAATTAGATAATCTATCAGTTTAGAGGTCCTTATTCCTAATAACATAATACACAGTCCTTCCGGTACAATATTCGACACAGGCATAGATTGACTTGTTGTGCAGCAGGCACCGACCGAAAACATACGCAATGTATCAGGATAATGAAACATTTAGTCTTGAAATACTTAAATTAAATCGTACAACCTGAGCTGCTTGCAGAAAGTAAACACAGAAAATGACTCTACGTCCCCGGCCATCGTACATCTTGGCAGTCAGCACAACAATAGTAGCCGATAAGTAGCCCAGTGTCGTTTATGCGAGCATAACATAACGTAAGAAGGTGGAAAAAATCACACTTTTAGTTACATACGGGATAGTGCCCTTCCGTGAAAATTTGTTATCCACCGTGAAAATTCACAGTGGTAAACCAGTCTGCTAGCACTCATTGCACAAATATGAGCAGCCTCATGACAGACAAAAATAAGATAAAACTGAGAAATTTAGTTTCTTTATAAGCTATTTTGTCATTTCTCTATATCTGCTGTTCTGGCAATGTATTTTTAAGTTTATACAAGTATTATACAACAAGTTGGATGCATTGGCACCTATGGTTGTAATGGTCAGCCAGCCTGGTTGTGGCATGGTTAGTGGAGATGATGCTGGAATTTCCAAGAACTCCCTGCAGCCTCAAAGTCTACCGTTTTGCCACCTCCGACATCCATGCATGTACAACTATGGACCCTGTGGACCTGGACCCATGCAGCCTGTTTGGGTCATACCCACTTACCATCTTGAGCATTGTGCTAGTTACCAAGCTTGATTTTTACTGTTGTCAGCTGACTGTTGTTTACATTTTACCATTACGTGTGCTTTTTCTCGCTGCCGGGTGTGTTTATGTGCTTTTCATTTTTAGCTTTCTACTGCCTCGGTCTCTCGTACTTACTGTTTCCCCTACATTTACTCCGTAGTCCTTGTAGTAACTGTGTAGTAACTGTTTGTAACTTAGGCCACGTTGTAAACAAACAGTAACTGAACTGCAAAATGTCAAAAAATATGATTGATTTATGGTGCTGATGAAGTGGAGCACAAAAATGCATTTCCCAAAATTGACACTACCGGCAACAATAGAACAGGGTGTTTGAATCTAAAACTATTGCTAACTAAATATGACAGAAAACTGATTTGTTTTTACGTTTTACTTGTGTATTTATCCACTTTTTACCCTTCCTGAACAAACTGTGTAACCCAGTTTTACTTTTTCCGTTTAATTTTGCAGACACTGAGATGTTTTACTTTACCCAGTTTTAGTGAAAACTGGGTTAACACCACTAATGCTTTCCGATGTAGTACACGTCGAACATGTGCAGATTTCTGACAAAAAAGATGCATTATTTCCGCACAGTTCAACACATTTGTCATTGAAATATTTTGCAGTTCAATTTCTGTTTGTTCTGTGCTGGATAATAAGGAAGTCTTCTGTCAAAGTTGTTTGTGTTGTGTTTGTAGATCCAGAAAATGATACTTCACTACAGAACAAGTTAAGATTGCCGGCACCTTTATCAGCCTTCAGCAAACAGCGTCCTGATGTGACAACGACAAATGCAGCTGTTGGTGTTGATAATGTCCACAGCAGTTTGTTTGCTGGTATACTTCTCATCTACTCAGTTATCAGATTTTCTCTGTGATTGGCAGGCTAATCCGTGATCAGTTCACAACTTCAAATGTAATTATATGCAGTGTTTTGGGATATTTTACATACGTGCAAATATTGTAATATAATGTAATATATTGTAATATAATCTAATAAATACGTGTAATATTTTGTTGTTCAGGTTTGCCAGCAAGTGTCGTTGCACACAAACCTGGGCCCAAACAGTCGCAGACAGAAGACGATCTTGAAGACATTGTGAAGCCGCGCAGTGAAGAGTTGTCGTTACGACAGGTACCAGCTAGGAAGCACGGACCAGTCAAAATTATCCTGCCTCACCTCACAGTGGTGTGTTGAGTTCATTTTGAATTTCTTGTTGTTACCTGCGGTTTCATGACACTTGTCATCTGAAGTGTCTGTTTGTAACATAAGTGGATTGTGATCACATGCATTGAAATAATCAGAAAGTAAATGTCACTTGAATAGCTGAGTTCTGAAGTCTGGTTGTTCCACTACTTATAGGCTTTGGGGATGTATGTTCATGCTAAAGGATGTGAACAATGCAGAGGGACAATGGTATAGTGTTGTGTCCGCCAGTAGTCAGTGAGTGTCGACAACATGGATACTTGAACAATGAGGAAGTGCTTCTGCCAACTGCCATGGCTGCATTGTATGCAGTAATAATCTAGATGTACGAGGCAATGCAGTCAGAGGAGCAGCTAGCTACCTATGATTCATGAACAACGTTGTGAAAAAACTAGGATTTTTAAAGATCCAATCATCGATTAATAATTAAATAGCTATTTTAGTACACAATAACACTGATGAACAGGAACAAATTGCCATTTGCCGTGATCAACAGAAATGTTTGTTGTTTGCAAACTTTGCAAGTCATACCGCTGACCGTGACAGAGTACCATGCCTGCTGCTGGACACCACAGCAACATTGGATCACCACCATCACAGCATTATTTGTCATTGTCTGTGTTGTTCACGTGCATCACATTGGTTCATGTAGCTAAGCCAGGTCACCAGTATCCAGCCAAAATTATCTGCTTTATATGTGATGTAGACAGTGGATGGTGATGTGATTGACGATGATGTCTGTAGGAGAGTGATGACAGTGATGATGAGACTGCTGAGACAAAACGACGAAAAAACCGTTCTGTAAGTAGCTCATGACACTGTGAAGTGTGGATTCATTGACTATATCTGAACTGTAATCAAATTAATGATTTTTCTTAGAATTCTACAGCCGTATGTACAGATAAGTTTATTTCACTTATGTTGCAAACTGTTATCTTGTTATATTAACTTTTAATTTAAAACTTAATTATTTGTTTCTTATGGGATTTGGCATGACCGGGAAATTTGTTTTCAGTTGTTTAAAAACATTTATGTGCATTTCATTGAGCAGTCATGGCTCTTTGATAGATGTGTGGACTCACCAATACGAGATTCTGGTTTAAGCCTTGCAGTATGTAATTCCGTAAAATAATATCCAGTTTTCTTGGCAGACTTTTGAGAATTTGGTATAAAATTTAATGTGTTTATTTGTTATTCATATTCACGCATAACTAACAAAGAGTGATTGATAATCTTAATTTGTCAAAGTTGTTGACTTTTAACGATGACCATGCTGGTGATTTAGCACTGTCAAAAATTGTTTGCATTTTAAAACTATAGTTAGATCAGAGAAATTTTACTCAACAAATGATGGTGTTTGTTGGTCTGCTGCTGAAAAGAAAGCTACATATTATGCTGATATCGTCTTCTTCCCAACTCATCAATGACTCCAATTGACTGTTGTCGACCCTGTTCAGCTTACAACAGTACAGCATGCCAGTTCATACGGTTTTTATCAAACTGTCTGGATTTCATTGCAAACGAGCAATTTTGTAAAAGTTTTATGCGCGTGAAAACTGTTGGGTCGTCATTCTGAAATGTCTGCAAATTTGTCATCTCTAAAGATGATCATTTACAGGTTTGTAGTTACATGGAGGTAGCAATGACAAATATACATGTGTTACAGTTTCATGTGTAAATTCGAAGCAGTTGCTGAGATAATGGCAGAAACACCGTACAGTGTGTAACAAGGCTGTTATGTTATTTTATGACAGCACAAAAGTGGTTTGTTGTCATCTCTGCCACCGCCGGCACGTGTCACTAATCTCACGTCCCTAGTACCACAGAGTCTGTCAAAAGCCGCCACAGCAATGAAGCCAAAGACCACTGCACCAGTGTCAGCTCAGTTGACAAAGCCTGCTGTTGAGCCAACGAGAACTGTATCATCGGTGAAACAGGCTGTTAACAGCCGGCTAATAGCACCGTCAGCCGCTAGCAGTGCAACAGATGACAGCGATGAGGAAACTGGTGCTGGTTCGGCAGCAGATTTCTTCTCCCTCGACGCGGCCGATCAACCAGCAATGTTTCTGGCAGCGTTGAGGAACAGTGAAGCAGTTGATGTGCGGTGGGATGGCTCAACTTCTTACATACAGCCAACAGCCACGTTTGTATCTCACAACAGCGTCAACATGTCAGCTGCGTCCGCTACAAACTATACTTTACCCACAGCAGATCATCTGCAAGGCCTTGACGTCACGGTTTGTATACATTCACTGCCAGTTGCACTTAATAGTTTTCTGGTTTTGTGTCTTATTTTAATGTTTTTACTTAGTTCTCTCATCTTTTTTTACTTTTTTTCTGACTGTGATAAATGTCATTAAGAATATTTTCAGCTTTTGTTCAAGCTTGTTTGAATTCAGTTTTTTTTTCAATTTAATTTCAGTTCTTGATGTTGTGATGTAGGAACTTGATTCAGTGTTTAATTGATGTTTTGCACAAAAAACACTATTTTTTCTTGGCTGCTTTTGTCAGTGCTGCAGTTGTGTGAAACGTATTTTTATTGTAGCTGGTTAGTTTTACCCCGTTAACTATTTTGTAACTGGGTAAATGTTGAAAAGAACGACTGCCCAGTTTCATCACAAACATCGCATGTGATTCAATTGGCCCAGATGGACCCCACTCTGTACCAGGCATTCCGTGGTTTCTGACCAGTTAGAAATTGGGCTTACTCATGCTATACTGGGCGAGAAAAGAACGCACAGTGTTTTACTCAGTTGGTAAAAAAGAATGGCTGGGTATAGCCCGGGTTAAACCAGTTACAGTAAAAAACATGTTCAATATAATTCTGTATTCATCAGGGAAAACTTGATAAATTGATGCAGAAACTGGTGGTTTGGGCAGAAACTGTTGTTTTGGATTGGTCCCCTTGGAAATCACTAGTTTTTGGCTTTAGTTATTGGTTCTCTCTGTAATAATCCGTGGACAAATGATTTAGTACAGCACATGTAATTACTGTGAACATGGTCACTTAACTGTGGTTGCAGTTTGTTTGATATTATCCTGACCATGGGTTGTTTTCAGAGAATATGGTAAGCCAGGTTATTTTAATTAATCAGTGACTTTGACGTCATTATGGGGTTACCACTAGACGTCATTCATTGCTGAGTTTCTTTAAACCCAGATATCATTGTCATGTGCTCCTTTTCTATGTTTCAAGTTTAAGTGGTAATAATAATCATAGCTAGCTGTCCTGTCACTGGCAGTGAAAAGTCGTTCTCATAGCACTGTAACATGAGCACTAAGCAGTATCTCATCACTGTCAGTGACAGTGTCTGTCTAACATGTTGTCCTGTGTTACAGGGTGACAGTGTTCAGGGACCAGAGGTCAACAGCACGTCACAAAATTTTGAGGAAAATTTTCACGACCCGCAGGTAACTTGGAGTTGAGCTAGAGGTGTTGATGTAAGTTGCCTGTTGCTAAGATTAAAATTGGATTATTAATCAAATAAATAAGTGCGTAAATTTTACTGGAATACTTTTATTGCATGTCTGCATGAAAAGCACGATGTTGGTATATGTCCATCCCATCCATCTGTCTATTACACTCTGGTTCTGTGTCAAAATGGCTAACTGTGTCCTCAGAATTCTCCTTTCTTGTAGCTGATTTGTTCTGGTTTTCTCGAACTAAATGGCGTTATGAAGTCCCAAGAATTTCCATGAATACAGGTGTGATATAGAAATTTGAAGGTTTACCTTATTGTTCTTGGCCTAGTGCTAGTGACCTCACAAGTTAGATTTATCTGTTTAATATTAGTGAGCATTGGACACATTCACCTGAGTATGTCTTACCTGTATTGATTCCTCCAGTTGTTTTGATGACGTTGCTGATGTCACAGAGCTTTGCTGATGATGGTGGGAGCAGTGTCGTCGGTGAACATAGTGACATGCTACGTGTTTCAGCCGTAATTGATCACATTGCGTAGTGTGTGCAGTTTCAGAAGGCATTTGGCAAGCGTGGTCCGAGAGGTGAAGTGAAGGTGATCAACGTTCACCTGGACGAGGTCCTGAGTGGCGTCGACGTGACCAAGAATCTTCCAAATGACGCCGAGCCGATGATGTCACATAGCAAGAAGCGTAACAAAGACATGCCGTCGTCACAGCAGAAACGCAAACATCAAATCTCATATCTGGCATTTAGGGTCTGTTGCTGCTTGTGCGCTTATATCAGTGATACTACCAGCAGCAGGATATTTGCTGTGGAACTCAGTCAGTGATTATAGCAGTGGGTTTTTATGTAGGCAAACTAGGTAGTATTGTAAATCCGAGGGGTGGGGCTTTTCTCTGAATCCTGACTTGTATACTGTTGATAAGAGCACATACCTACTTTTTACTTCGGGTAATCGAGTCCTAGACTGAGTGCAAATTGTCAAAAAATAGCAAGTGGTTAGCATTGCTGGGGTCCAGAAAGGGGAGGGCAAGGTATCAAGACCCCTCCACACCAGGAGTGAAGTCTGAGTGGCAGACATATTTAAGTAAGTCAGGTTATTTCTGAATGGCACAGTTAAAATAGTCCATACTGTGCCATGGCCATACTATCCAAACAAAAATGTCTTTAGCAGTTTAGCAACTGCTGGAATATATTGTACGATAAATCCACCTCTTTCAGGCGTGATGGAAGACTGTTCCGTGGAAATTTTCACCCCTCCTCCTGTCAACTCAAACCGTAGTCCCGTGTCACACTTAACTGAGCCTGCCCCAATTATCCTACTTGGTAATTACATGCAGAAAAGGTTGTTGCTTGCCATGGTATTGACCCGTTCACTGGACAGTTAATTGACTTAAGCGATAGATTGACAAATGCTCTGGTGCTAGTTAGACATTGTTGTGTTGATGTGTGCAGGCGAAAGAGCGTGAGCTTGAGCTGAAGAATCAGTGGTCTGAGAACAAGTTTAGCAGGAGACAAACACAGTCAAAATACGGCTTTTAGTTATATCACTAAGACCAACAGATGTAGTTATTTCACAGTGTCCTTGTATGCAGAATCCGTAAGATCAAGACTAGCGTTTATCCCCCTAGTCTTCAGTACTTGGGGGTAAACCATATATTTGCCCCCCTTATAGTCCCCCACTGTTGTTGTTCTGTTACATCATGATTCATGACTGGAGGAATTGTACGTGTTCATCATTGTTTATGACATTGTAAATGTTTGCAATGTTCGTCTTTGCCCTTTACTTTGTGATTTATCGAAGATAAACAAAAACGTGATGTTAAAAGGCACAAAATCAATAGTAATCATTACCAAAGTTGTGTGTTACTTTTTCTTGTTTAGGGTTGGCAACCTATTTAAAGGTCACTAGCACTGGGGTCAATGATTTTGTATTGACTATGAGAACTTTGAAGTCATAAAAATATACAGCTTGGTCAACTCGTCGTTCCCCGCTACAGGCTAATGACTGCTGGCAGAAGGGCATTCTCCTGCACCGGACCATCTGCGTGGAACAGTCTTCCCGAATATCTGACAGTCGACACGCTTACATTGGACTATTTTAAGCGGTCGCTTAAATGTTTTCTGTTTGCTAGGTACTGACACAGCGCATGGAACGCATTAGGGATTTGTTATGATAGTGCGCTATATAAATGTACACTTAATAATAATAAATAATAATAGAAAGAAACTTTGTACAAAGTCACAAGAGTTAACGGCAGTGAAATATAAAGGTTTTACAGTAGTATCTGATTCTTGCATGTGCCATGCACAGTTTGAGTGATTAATCCATTTGTGTGTATGTATGTATGTATGTTGCATGGGTGTAGGTTAGCAAGCTTATTAATGAATGTCTGTTGTAGTTGTTTAAGTAAGCAGTGTATAATTTTACGAAGGCACATTTAACAAAAACTTTCTAAGACTACATTAGTATTACTGTTATTGGTTTCAGTAATTTCCGCAGTTTTTTTGGTATAATTATCACGAGCCGCAAAAACGCGAATGATTTTATAATTTTGTACTGATCTGTGCTGTTTTCAATGGCTGCTGCCAGATTTATTCCACTGAAATGTATGTGCCGTTTGGATTATGTGATGGTAGTGTTACTTACGGCTCTGTAAGGCGAAGTTGACAGTTGTGTTACTGGGGAGTGGCCGCATACTGACCTGACCACAGTGTTCGCAACCGACCACTGACTTGCAGACTAAGTCAGATTCTTTTCTTTTTGTTAGCTTTGAGATGAGTATTTCTGAGTGATAGGTAAATGTGAGTAAGGATAGATGACTGGATCGCCTGTGTAGTCGCCGACAGTTGTGGGCGCCCATAGGTGAGCAGTGCACCGCCCCCGCGACATCACAAAATCATCCAAGTAACAGTAACGTCGCAAGACCGCGGCTTGCACCACTAGTTATAGACAGTTTCACACTCTAGTTTGTTTTGATTTTGGTCTGTACCTTGTTGCACGCCTGGTCTCATGGCATCTATTAACATGTTGATCTGCTTCATGGTACGTTGTTTGTACGTACACAGTAACGTTGACGCTTTGATATGTGCATGACACTTGCATATTACATCGTCATCAGAAATACTGTGATGTCATTGACTGAAAGTGGGATCAACAATACACACCCCGGTAGAAACTTAAACTGAATCAGCCAGGCCTGTTGCAATAACGAAAAACGTGGACTGAAATGATTAGAAACTAAAACTACCGTACGGTATGTAAAAACTATATTGACTGATGAATGAAGTTGGTTGAATGAAATAAAACGTGAATTAAATAATGCAAAAACTGTAATGAACTAAAATATTTTTGTGTTATTGTTATTATTATTAACGAACAGATTAACGTGGCGTTTAGTCCAAAAACTACAAGGACACGTAACATACAAAAAAACGACGTGTTCAGTAGATAGATTGTGTGCGTTTTAATTGTCGCATAATTTACTACAACGAGATTGATTGAATGAAATAAATTTTGGTCACTTTTGGCATCTAGTGAGTACAGACTGAAGTCAGAGGCCCAAATCAACTATTTTACTAGGAACGGCAAGTGTAGAATGAATATTTAATTACTTTTTGTCCAGTAAAAGACTCGTTAACTTTATGATTAACGACACTACGACAGTTTTTATAAGGCTGCACAATGCACATGTACGCTATCTTCCATAGAGTCTACTTCGTTTGATTTGCTTCTTAATGGGCGAAGTGCGTACAACTTTGTACAGTTTTTCGCAAATTTTGAAGCATGTTCCGGGTATTTGTGGTCATGTTGGTCATTCGATTCCCATCGGATCACACGAAAAAATGATGAAATTAATCATTATGGAAAATCGCAGATAACAAGACTAAAACCAAAAGAGCCCTATCAACTCTGCATACTCTGATACCAGGTCGGCCTTCAGCCTGTCTGGTTGTGTTTGTGTAACTTAATTGATGCTGATTCTATTAGGCCTATAACAAGGACATGACATAACTAACGTGACGCATGATGTTGATTTTTGACTACTTCATCATTACGTTTTAGCGGCCGGTGAGGTACGTACCACGAAACTGCCCCAGTTGCTACGTTTTACGTCTGTCGCTGTGGCGAATCACATCTCTCTCTTATTCCGATAACTTCGTTATTTACTCAGTTGTTTCTTTTCATCGCTGTCTAATTACTCGCTACAGACGAAATGTGTCGTGGGCAAGACTGTTGAACGCTGATAAGTTCATTTCCAGTAACTATCCCAGCAGGAAGAGGAAGCGACGATCGAGTCATGTCGTCCGGCAGTTCGATCGATAGGACAGACACCTCGGGCGAGGCTTCGTGATCGCTTTAGCGTTTCTGTGAAACGTCGCCAGCTGGTGCGACACAGCTGGAAACCACCCAGCGCCGTTGCTGCGAGACAAACACGCTGTAACAGTAGGCCTATAGTGCGTTCTGACTGGACGCTGATAAATTATCGGCTTCCACCGGTATCCCGTTTCCCGGCAACATACAACAGGACTCCATAGATGGCAAGTAATGTATTAGGGGGCGAGCTTTGACGCCTGTAGTCTGATAGTATGGGGAGGCCCAGACTCGGGCCAGACTTACTATACTCATAACTCATCTGTTTGTTTTGTTTTAGTTTCTTCCTTATATTTTTACAGTGTTGCGTCTGTCGTCGTCGTCTGTGACGTTATGTATTGTGGCTAAACGGTGCGTTCAAGAGCAAAAGTTACTATTGACAGCCTATAGGAAGTCGTATATATACGTATATTGGTATTAAAATGAATGACCTTGACCTTTGCTTAGAGGTCGTATCAAGGTCATGTCAACCATTGCGTTACATTCGACGTTGAATATCTCGGAAACCGTTAGAGATAGAGGCTTGGTTCCAAAGGATTACCAATAGGAAATGGCATATGGGCTATCAAATGGTCACGTGACCAATGACGTCACGTGACCCCAAAGGTGCTGTAATGAAGTAAGGTCGGCTATCCTACCGACAGCTTGGCTTCTTGTTATTTTATAGTTACTTAACTGGCCATCCACCCGTCAGCACATTAAACTTTCGTGTATACAGTATATTATCGTATCAGGGCTGATCAGAGCAGTAACAGGTGCTTTCAGAGTAATCCTAATCCTAACCCTAGGTTGACGTCATCGGTCACGTGATTATTGGATTCCCCATAGGCCATTTTCTATTGGTAGTCCTTTGGAACCAAGCCTCTATCTCTAGTGGTTTCCGAGATATTCAATGGCGAATGTGACGCAATGGTTCACGTGACCTTAAACTACCGTTAAACATTTTGGTACCAATCGATTTCTCATATACGACTTCCTATAGGCTGATAATAGTAACTTTTGCTCTGGGACGCACCGTTTAGCGACAATACACAACGTTACAGACGAACACTGTAGCATTAGCGCGACCGTTAGTACTGTCGCCTGAAAGCTATAATATGATCTCCATTATTGTTGTTTTAACCCCCACTCTTTTTGTTAGCTTTTCTCTACCGTTTCGTATAGGCGTAATCTAATTACCAGCTTTGTTTTATCTGGTGCGTTTGTGGCTAATAAATGATTCATTTTTACCGCGCGATGCACTTTAGTGCAAAGCGCGGTCTTCGCATGTCGTCTGTCTGTCTGTAACGTTGGTGGATTGTGATCACATAGGTTGGAATTCTTCCGAAATAATCTCACCATTAGTTAGCCTAGGATGTTCGCTCTCTGCAGACCCAAACACCAGGGGTATACTCCAACGGGAACACCCGGAAATTTTGGCCCAAAGTGACCCACTCCCTGTTGATTTGAGCGTCGGAGACATTCGATCGCAAATTGCGGCCGAATGGTTACAGATAGCGCAACGATCACAATGGAGAGCCTATAGAAAACCACCGTCGCTCTTTCGACTGGTGCCATCGCTGACCCCCTACGACCTCCGCTTCCCCCAAAAATGGGGTTTCATGTGCCCCCAAGATACGAGAATGGCCATATCTCCGCAACGGGTGATCCGACCTACACTTCATGTTTGGTTCCATGGTAGGGTTTTCAGGGTCGGCGGATCGAATGGCGCTATTTCCGGTCACATCAAATCCAAGTTGGCGGAAGGCCGCCATCTTGGATAAATTGGAATGGCCATATCTCCGCAACGGCTCATTCGATCCACTTATACACCGTGTCCGGAAAAAAACGGCCCCCCTAAACATGTCAAAATAACTATGAATAGAGAATGTTAGCGAATATTTTTCTTTGTATCACGAAAAGCTATCTATTTGCAATGTTTGTGTGCAATCTCACGACAATTAGCCGATCCATTGCTGAGATTTTGCTTTTTATAAAAAGATGGTCGAAAATTGCCGTCGCCAACATTGCCAACTAACGCGTGCGCGTAATGCTTACTTAGGCCCGCCAATATTGACCTCTGCGCACTGTGTGTCAGCGTTTAACGTAATTTTTGCATAAACAAAAACAAAATGGTAAGCTAATCAACAGAGAAGATCGAATGCTGATAAAAGTCTTGCATTAAGAGATAGGTTCAAAGAAGTTGTTAGCTGAATTTCCAAACAACGCGTTCTAACTGATACCAACGGTGTTCATTGTGTTGGTAACTTGCGTTTTCAGTGTTAGTTGTAAAAGATAAAAAAAAATATCACAACACAGGAAACGCAGTTCATTGAAATTTTACACACAATGCCTAAATGAGTGTTGAATTATGCTATGTAAGGGACATTGGATTGTGTTATATACTGTGCATTTTACAGCATTTTGTTTAGGGGGGGGGGGCGTTTTTATCCGGACACGGTGTATAGCGCGCATCGCACGGTCATCTTTGCGATAGCACAGCTTTCTTGTCTCACGTGGTCACTGGTCTCGTGTTTTATAGATCCAGCATTATTATCACCCGACAGACCACGTTATCATGGGTCCCTTACGGCCGACAAATTCAGGGGCGTGTACACCATATAAACGATGGAGCAAATGCACCATGGAAAAAGTAAGAGGGAAGGTTTTGCAGCCTTTTTCAGGAATTTAGGGGAGATAAGATAAGTTTATTGTAGCATTAATTTCCTCTGTAAATTAATCATTTTCATTCTGGAATCGGCCAACATAAAGATGTTCAATTTGCAGAGAAAATTAACGCAC
>Ga0056114_1000455_pt1 | contig 14233 bp, 9 predicted proteins | sample WorMetHERISLAND1_FD_77005 | JGI IMG/M metagenome (GOLD analysis project Ga0056114, IMG submission 77005) | Marine gutless worms symbiont microbial communities from Max Planck institute for Marine Microbiology, Germany - Olavius loisae HERON... ...
ATCTTATACATGACGAGACATACCCACCGCAGCGCCTCTGTATCTTGTCTCTAGGCGGACTATATGGCGCTCTACAAATTTGATTTTATGTTATGTTATGTTAGCTCTGGCGGTTATTTTCATCAGTTTCAACTGTGTCAGTGTCAACTGACATCAACGCTGACGAACTTGCTGAGTTCTTCGTCGAGAAGGTTGAAGGAATGCGTGCTGCCACCAGCAATGTCCTGCCGTCATATGTTCGCCATGATGCATCTCCGCAACTTGTCAAGTTTCCATTGAGGAAGTGCGACAAGTGATGACGCGTTCGCCTGTCAAAGTTCCGCTGTCAACAGAAACAGTGGAGGGCGTACGTCGGTTGAAGATTGGATGCAATTGGAGTTACGCACCCCTTGTGAAAAATTTCTGGCTACGCCACTGGCTTGTTTTCAGGCGTGTTGGTTAAACATTACTGGCAGTGATGCATTAAACTGTATAGAGGGCCTTTGGGACCAGAGGGAGCCAAGCCCCCCCCCCCACGATGCAGCCGCCTCTGGTTACAACCAATAAAAATCCCATTAAACATCAGTATACCAATCACAAATTACCTCTAGTTATGTCCCATCTGCCCAGATGTGATGTTGTTTGATGTTAATGTGCGCTGTTTCAGCAATCGTCACTGGTGACACGGTAAACGAGATCTATTCGCGTGTCAAGGACGTCATCAGAAGTCACTCGGGCCCTGTCATATGGATACCGACCCGCTACCCTCTCTGAATACATACGAGACGGCGACCGACCACGATTTGTCTTAAGACTAAGTGCATCCTTACGGAAGTCTCGAAGACGCGTTCAGTTCAGTTCACAACACGAGACGTACGGGCCATTTTGCGCATTGCCGTGGACGCTTATACTCGAAGCATTATACCTAGTTTACCGTGACATTGCCGTTTTTATTTGGTAAACTTTTCTCTACGATCTGCTGAATATTGTGTGTACTGTGTGCGTGTGTCTGTGTGCGTTGTATCTCTTTTGGCTGGTCTAGTCGACACACAGCGCTAGGAGCATTCGTGTCTTTTATACGTGGTCATCTCCACTGATTTGTTTATCATCGAATCAAGACTAGTTGAATATATTTCACGTATCTGTCGTGGACGTCTATCTTGCTTCAGTGGCAATGACACACTACACGAACACAAGAAATCCGACTGGCAAGTTACTTTATTAGCCATTGAGCAACCGCGCAGAAAATCTTACCCCCGTGACGCCCACTGTTGCCATATGGGTACAGCTATAAAGCATTCTGTTCCAGATTGGGTTAAGCAGTCATTTGTAATTTTTGACATCCAGGCACTCTGACGCTCAGCCATGAGCGCGTCAGAGTGCCTGGATGTCAAAAATTACAAGTGACTGTTTGACCCGTTCTGGAACAGAATGCTTTATAGCTGTACCCATATGGCAACAGTGGGCGTCAAATGGTTAGTAATCTGTTCTGTCAGCGATCTGCTGCAGCTAACACGAAGCACTCTCAGGGCTGCAATAACATAGCGCACATAATTACTGTCATTCATTATTACACGGTCATTATCTTTGCTGTCATTCGACCAAATGCACGTGTTCAAAATAACCTAACCTCCGCAACGGCTGGACAAGTGTATAATAACAAAAAGTATCAGACGTAACAAGCAGTTAGTTCGTGAGATCAATCAACAGTTGACTTGGGGAAGATAAATTAGAGATTGGTGCGAAGTCCTGACTGCAGTTGACCAAAGAACTGACCCAGCTTCAGAATGCAGTCAACCATCGGCAAATAGACGGCAGTTTCACAGCCTCCGTCAGCAGACACTAGAAACATACACCAGTCAGCTCCATCGTCTACTACCAAACAAGTCAGTCAAACAGTGCCAGCTACTGTCAAACCCTCAACGTTATGTGCCGATATTTCATGATTTTCTTGAGGTAAAGAAAAATGCAAAATTGAAGGGTGCAAATGTTGATACTAATCATTTCCAGTATTGTGGTAGTGATTGGCATGTGATTGGCACGTCACTGAACAACTTGAAGCTTTTTGTTGAGGCAACGACACATGCAGCACCGAAGAGTCTTAGTCCATTTGTTTGTGATAAACTACAGTTACTTGACTGCGCAGCTAGAAATCACGAAAATAAAAAGCACAAAATAGACTGAAATGCAAAGTCTGTGAGTTTACAGGGTATGAAGTGGTTTTAATCTACAAATATAATACGTTATAAATGTTACAGTTGAAAAACGTGTAAACTGCACAGTGACTAGACTGTGGACAGTGACTGTGACTTGCCTTGCACAACGGATGACCGAGACGAGAAGAGAGACGGTTTGTGACTGCGTCGAACGTATGTACAGTAAACACAGCCAATGGTCTCCAACATCTGAAGCGCAGTAATTCACACAGATGACAGCGCAACATAACATTTATAGACTAGCGTGCACACACTGCAAATATTAATGTGAATTATTAAAAGATTTTTTACCAATGCGCATTACTGTTACTATTCATTTATATTCTATTCATGAAATAAGTCATCCAGCTCATTTCTACATGCAACGTCTTGCAGTCACGTTTCAGCATAAGCAACAAAACTAGTTTTCCTCAGTTTATTTCAGCTATTAATGTCCATGAACTGCTGTGCAGTATTAAGCCCGCCCCACGTAAAGGGTGCTTTAAGCAACGACGACGTCTGTCCGTCTATATGTCTGTTTCACAGTGTGCATACAGCACGTGCTGCTAGAGCCAATCACCGCTGTTTGCCAACTGCAGACATGTCACAGATCTGCAGCTATGCAACAGTCTACTGCTAGGGGCGGGCTTATTGTCTCAACCATTGCGGCTATACATCTTTTCTTTCCCATCCAATTTCATCTAGGACTGAAGAACCGACGACTCAACACTCAACTCAACTGTGAGTACCAGTACAGAAAACTAGCAGTTATTTCACTACCCTCAAAATGTCGTTAAACCCCAACCCAATGCACACTACTATGCCACATACAGACAACAACCTTGCAGTATTTAGGTAAACCATGTGATGCTTCCGCAAGCAACACACAGCAATAGCCGGGCTTCTTGTCCAATCATACACAGTGTGATAGTTGGTTCTGTTCTGCTTAACTGCAGCTCTCAATCAGATAATGTTACCTCAATGAGTTCAAACATGGGCACAGGTTGCAGGTATTTGGAATATTTCTGAATCAGCGAGTCACCAGTAATTCCCGGATTTTCCACGATGTGTACCATGACTCCATTCAACAGCGTCTTGAGAGACACAAGGTTGACTGTTCCTTCTGGCGTCTTCCAAGGCCTCGGCACCAACCTCACCGCCTTGTATGTACCGGTACTGACAGCAACAGACACAGACAACTGACTGCTCACTTAACACCGGTACCAAGATAAACAGACTGTTATGCAAATTTAATGCTGCTTAAATGAGTCAAATAACTGATTATCAAAAATACTTAGCATACCAGCTGCATCATAAAAACATCATAAATCATTCTAGATGGACTAGATGGTAAAATACGGCTATGTGATTTGAATATATGAAGTCAAGCCTTATTTTACCAACAACAATACTGCACTGACATTGTTGATTTGGTTTTTGGAAGGGCAACTAACCCAACTAGTCTGAAAAGCTGCTTCAGAATCTTTAAGCAGAATAAAACGTTAATAAATGGCTGCTAAAAAGGTTGTGTGAAGGTAAGTGTGTTCTTTCTTGTGAGTACTATTATACACTATGTATCTAGGTCAGTAGTGACCCATCATGCTTGGTTCTCTCCCCTCTCCATACCCCCTTCTTACCTCTTTCATTCCCCCTCTCTCCTTCTTCCACGTCCTTTATCCCGTGCCATTACAGGCTCGCTCCCATAGCATCACTTTTTCACCTCTGCTCTGAGTTAGCACACTCAATCACTCACATGCACTCACAAACTGGTCAAACTAAACACTGTGTATTACTGTTAATACACTGAAACAAGAAAATAACTAACTGCTACCTGATCGGTGAATCGGAGGCATCATTATCTGCAGCCTTTGATCTTCTTCTTGAGTAAGCTATGCCGACAGAACTGCTGGGACTGGTGGTGTGTGCACTCTGATCGCCAGCAGGTGTCTCGTCGCCGCTGTCAGCTGTTCCATCCAGCTGTGACACTGTCGTGTTGACGGGCTCAGATGTGGTCGGTTGAGCAGCAGTTGTAGATGGAGAGACGTAACGAATGCGTATCTGAGCGCCGGGAACCATTGTGTTGGTCCTCGACAGTATTCCACGAACGCGGTTCATCACGGCGGTCGGGTCGGCAGTGTCACCCAGCTCAGCGGCGTTAATACGTATTCTGATTGACTGTTGCGCTGGCACTACTCCCGGTCTCGTCACAGTAGTCTGGTCTATCACAGGCATGGCTGGTCGCTGCATGGCAGCAGCAGGAGCCAAGCATCGCGGAGTTGCAGACGTGGACACATGATGGCGTGGTTTACAAGCGGTAGATGGCATCCCCCGTTCTGACCTCAACTGTGTGGCAGTCGGCACAAAGCTTCGTGAAATCAACTGCTTACCACTAGCTACACTGCCACAAAGTCTAGTTCCTGTGTTCAGTGGTGCAGTAACTGCAAACATCGCCGACTTGGATGCCGATGGTAAATCTAAACACAGTGAAGGCCTGGGCCATCGAGAACTCTGCTGAGAAGAACTGTATGACTGGACAGTAACACAAGACATGTCTGTCTGTCGCTGTTGTGATGATGACGTGCCAATAACTCCTCTAACATTCGCGTTCTGTCCACCAGCGTCTGTCTGCACAGTATGAATGTTACTAGCTGGTCTGACTTTAACTGACTTCATTCGAAGTCTGACCTTGGGAATCGTACGAGCTGGAAATGGAATCGTGGCTTTTGACGTTGAAGACAGGCCACTTTGGGAGCATGCAGTGGTTCTCATTGCATGGACAGGTGTCGACGGCAAACTCCCAGGTAACTTGCTATCCGTAAACGGAAAACGCTGAACAGATGGCAGAGACTTCAACACACTGGTAACAGTAGTTGATTGACTACGATCTGTTGCAGTACTACGGTATATTCCATCTCTCTTAGCTGACGTCTGTTCAGCTGCCGCAGATAAACGCGATACACCAGGACGATCAGAGTCAACTGAAGTAATTATGCTCGAAGGCAATTCTGTCAAACTGACAGTTTGCTGCGGTGACACTATCTGACGTGACATCATCTCAGATCGTCGATCTTCTCTGACTGATAGTGTACAAGTGATAACACTGGAGACAGTCAAACGTTCATCGTTCAGCTCCTCGTTGTCTACTATCAACAAATCACCGGCCACATCTCTGCCAACGTTCAACGGCTCTGATACAAATAAAGAATCAGTCCAGTCGGCCTTGGTTGTACGTTTCTGATCAAATCGTGAACGTTTTACACGAGGCTCCAGTACACGACCGGACGATGACCTTCTCTTCCGCTGTTTTATCGTCTTCACACTCTTGACCGCAGTCGGCGCTGTGACAGTTTTTTCACTCAACTTCTTACTTGGCTTCTCTTCGTGACGTGTCTCGTCAGCAGCAACGAAGACACTGGATTGTGGCAGCTGGACGACGCTGTCTGAGGACCTGACCTCAGGGTCTGCCGACACAATGCCGTCAACAGCAGACGGACGCGTGACCTTCTCGTCTTGTATGTTAATTGTATTCAAGTTGACTACATGCTGTAATACATCACAATGTCCATTTATATCAGTGATAATCAGTCTAATGATATACTCATCAACACGTTTATTAGTAATTCAATATATGATTGCAATTATTAAATGCACAATGTTTTTGGAACAGCTGATGAGAATACAACGACACAGAACCAAAACAAAAAGTCAACGAAAGAAGTACAGCTGCAATGTCATGAAATTTTTAACAGCATAAACACGAGTCTTTAGCATGTTATTCACCTTTTCCACTGGACAGATTTTTTTTGATATTCGATCTTGTTTGGCGTCACATGACCTTCAAACTTAGGAATTCTAAGTTTGAAGGTCATGTGACGCCAAACAAGGTCGAATATCAAAAACTCTGTCCAGTGGAAAAGATGATAGCCTTTGAAATCGGTGATTTTTGCACATTTCAGACCTCCGTGGCCTTGACCTGGGATCAGATCATACAGCACATCATCGTGTATCACTCATCGACTCTACCTACAGACCAGATTTCGTTCAAATCGGAAAAACTTATTGTGGATCGAAGGACGGACGTAAGGACAGACATTGAGACCGGATTTATTACATCGACTCTGAGGAGTCGACCTAAAATGTAACATGCTAACGTTCAGCTCCGAGTGCAGAAATACGCTCCGAGCTTTAGTGCCAGCAGGCAACGTCATATGTAGCATTAAAATAATTACAGCACACGACAGAGTCACAAGTGACAACTGTTGCACAATGTTAACTGCATGGATAATGCTTGAATGCCAGATGTCGTTCATATGGGCTTGCTGCCAATGTTACATGCACGGACAAGAATTGTGGATTATTCTTATGGCCGTGTCAACCTAGAATCAACCGACAGAGAATATGACGTGATAAAGTGCTGCAACGGCTGAGTTTCTTATACAGCAGAGAAAGGATGGAGTTACAACAAGTACAATTTTACCACGGAATACAGTTGAACATCAAAGCAAATGCAAACTTCAAGTCAATCACTTATTACCTCAACGTCATGCGGCCTGTGGCCACGACCTTTAATATTTTTATCTATGGTGACGAGCCAACACGTGGCAGATGAGATGGCGACATAACGAAACACATCGATGCCGACTCGCAACAACTGTGCATGCACAACACATGACATAGAGATATTATCTAACACTACACACAACTTGACGTGAGCGTAACTGAGCTGATTGAATCTGCTCCTCCAAGGACATAATAGATATGAGCTAGTCTCACTTGTTTAGAACTATGCATGTCGTTGTCATGGACTGCATTTCTCAGCCTTCAATAAAGAAACTAATTACTTACTTAGATACTCTATCAAGGTCAGTTTGTGACCGTAGTTTAACCATACAATTTCTTGCAATCATCACAATGTGTTCACTCAAGAGACCTTTAGAAATGGTCAAAGCCAGCTCCATCATATTATCAATATCAACATATGACATTACAATCACCTGAATCCGGGCCAGTATCCACTGCCTTTTCTGCTTAGCCATGTCTGCTCCAAACAAATAATGCAACAGATTTTGATGCTAACAATGCTGATATGCGCGGCTCATTATAAACCCAACGACACAGTTGTTAATGTACAACATAAAAATGTACAACGAGAAGGAAACATACGGCAAAGGCATCACACAAAGACGACAGCGTCCTCCGAATCAACGACGCATCAACGTCGCTCAGTGACGACTACAAGTCATCACAACACAGTCAACACAATGTAGTTATTGTCACTCAATATATCACTCGTCCTCAGATAAGCCAAATATGTTGCAAGCCGAAAGTCACTCCAAATTACAAATTATATAACCATAGTTATCCTGTCCGAATTAACTGTCATAATTGGTGTAATTTTTAACTGTCAATGTTTCAGTATTAAACCACGGATAACAGTGAAAAATATAACGTCAACAAAAGCCATCAAATGATAACTACGATGGGATAATTTAAATAACAATAACCAAAATTAATGTGCAAATCAGTAATGAAATAACTCATGCTAATGACAGTGAATGAAAATAATGACATAACAAACCTGTAACTCAAACAGTGTTCTTCCCAGAAACCCAGCAGCAGCCACGTCATTGTAAACACGCAGCACAGTATTCAGCTGTTGTGTGTCCGAGGTGGGACAGAGCTCGGATGTGACGACGTTCACACTGTCGGGAACTTCTTGCCTTATCAACTTCCGTATCATCACACACGTTCTTTGATGCAACAGTAGCTGACACTGGTTCCACTGACGAATGTCTTCGAGTGCTAACGCTCTTGAAGGTTGTGCTAAAAAGTTAACAGAATACAGTTAATATTAGCAAATGTGATGTGTAGTAAAGTCTACACTTCACAGGTCATATTCTCACAAAATCTCTTCAATCTTTCTGCTGAGACACAGCAATGGAGTTCATACATTCACCTAATTTTGCATCTATTTCACAGTGACAGTGAATTCAAAGTCAAAAGGTCGAAGCATGACAACCTGTTTTCCAGGATTCCGTTATTGTGAGATGATTGAAAGGTTTGTGCAAAGCAAGATGATGTGAGTGACGTGACACCGACACAAGACGCACGTGCTGTTCAGTAACAGCTAGCCCACATGTACTTCATGGTTTTAGTAGGCCTATAAGCTCTGAGTTTGTTTCAAAGAAACTAACAGTCTTGTAGAACAAATACACCGCACACTGGACTGTCGTTCACAGTACAGACCTACTGTCAGGGGCGTATATTAACGTTAACATAATCCAACCAGTCTTTGACTGGTTGGATTATGTTAACGTTAATAGTGCCACTATAGTCTTAGTGTAGTGGAAACATGTCCTACTTCTGTGTGCAGATAACAGCGAAATGGGTTAATATCGTCGCTTACTTTTGGGGATGGAGGGTCACAGTTCGCCCAATTCGCTTAGTTTGTGCCCTAATTGGCTGATACCTGACCCGACCGGTAGGCCTATTGAGACATCTATCATTAGCCAAAAAATTGAGGGGTTTGGTGGGAGGCCCCTGTTGGTGGGAGGCCTGGGGCCCGGGCCCCCCTTAAATCCGGCCCTGCATTGTACTACTATCATTAGTAGTACAATGCAAACATGTTTAGCAATTCAATGTCACCAGGGATGGACACAGTGAAAAGGCAACAAATTTGCTGTCAACAAAGATTATTAATCGCTGTTTGGTAGTTATATGTGAAAAACAAACAAGTATGTTATAATTTCACATCAAATTCTAAACAGATTCTGAAACAGAATAGACAACCCTAGAAACTTTTCAAATTGAAATTCATTAAAAAAACAACCTTTTATTGATTATTGTTGACGTTTCGGCTTCGGCTGAAGCCTTCATCGGAACAGTCTGTTTAATCGCCGTTCGCCGCTCAGTTTCGGGGCGAACAGGTTATCATAGATGTGGGAGAGTTGGTAAGACCCCTCGTCTCTGTTCATCATCATGTCTTGCTCCATCCTGATATGTATCGTCTCTTTGATCCATCTGTCCACTCTGTTGTTCAGACGAGGGGTCTTACCAACTCTACCACATCTACAACCTATTCGTCCCGAAACTGTGTGGCGAACGGCGATTAGACAGACTGTTCCGACAAAGGCTTCAGTCAAAGCTAAAACGTCAACAATAATCAATAAAACGTTGTTTTTTTAATGAATTTCAATCTGAATTAGTTCATCATTCAACCTATGAGTATATTCAAAGACTCTAGACAACTTCATTTTGTGTTACAGACTTGAAATTAATAAGACATAGAAAAAAGTCATAATGATAAACTCTAAGTAAATACCCCACAGACTGAAATATAATAGATATCACACTATGCAAGCCAAGTCCAACAATGCATAAATGGGTTAACAATAATTACCAGTTAACAATTACTCAAGACAAATCAAGGCAGGACATACACTGCTGCTCAGTTGAAGAAACACGTGAAGATCGGAGTATGAAGGCAGCGTCCACGAGACGAACGTTGACAGTGCATGAGTTAATGAGGATGTCATCGGACGGATGCAGGAATCTCACGGAATACGAGTGTGTGTATTGGCACTTGTTGGCAAACTGCTTCGTACGTGACGGACATTTGCCATAGCAACCTTGAAGTAACAGACACACACATGCACCATCACTCAAAGGTCTTTACACATGTGTGACTGTGTCAACTGGTGTCTGTTAACTGTCTGAATAACCGCCTCTATACCGAGCATTATCGGTCATTTGGATGTGATGCATCATGCATGTGCTAGCTGCAGTTGTGTAGAACTCCAGTGACGTGCCGTCCATCGTCAGACCAGAGTCCAGTGTGACACAGAGCAGCTTCACTGTGTCATAGAAGGACATGACTGCCTTTATGACGCTAGGCCATCCGCTGTTGGCATCTACTCGCGCTGAGATCTGGTGCCGAGCAGGACTGCCTCAGTCTTCATAGAGCTCAGAAGCAGCCCGTTTTCTAGAAACCAGCATGTGATGTCCGCAACACACTCCAAGATACCTGTGTAGCTAACAATGAAGCTAGGTCGAACGGTCACGTATAGTTGGTATCATCGGCATACTGATGACGGTGCAGGTAGTGTGCTGAGACAACGTTACCAACTGATGACAAGTACATGGCGAACAACAGCGGACCAAGCACGCTGCCCTGTGGAACGCCGAACATGCAGTTGACATCACAGTCTGCTCAGCGCCAACGGCGACAAACTGCATTCGGCCAGTGACGAAGGACTGTAGCTAGCTGAGGCCAGTGCCTTGGATGACAAAATCTCTGGAAATACGATCAAGCAGGAGTGAGTGAGTGAGTGAGTGAGTAGATTCTTAACAGCACATCAGCACAATTAGGCTATACGTTGGTTCACGCTGGAAAATACAGGACAGTAAACAAATTAAAGCTACATAAAATACACAAATTAAATATAACTGAGAAAAGGAAACAATGCAAAATACAGCAAGACAAAACTATCCTGGTTCGGTTGCCTTTTATGACTCTCAGCCAGGAAATCAGGTGGGCTTATTCTACAATGCTCCCGAGCCCACACGGGGCCAGTCGAGCAGGATGTTGTGGTCAATTGTGTCAAATTCACAACAATTACATTAACTCAAACGAAACAGTTATGTGCAAAATTAGACAAGTTATGATCTGTTTTCAACATAAATGAATGTTAATAACTGACTACAAAAAGGCACAAATGATATTCGCATCAATTAATGAGGCTTTTGATTGAGCACGATTTAACGTCTCCACCAACACAGTATAGGTTATACGGGCGACGACTAATTAATGAGGCATGTAGACTGCATGCGGATGTTACTCATACCAGCTGCTGGACCAGCATCATTATCATTGCCTTGTTCATTCTCAGCTTCATCAATCAACTGCTGGGCCTCCTCATCAGAATCACCATCAAACTCTACAGTCTTCCTCCTCTTCTTGCGCTTGCCGTCAGCAGACTTCACCACGACGATTTCCTCAGGAACACTCATCTCAAACACCAGCTTAACAAACAGCAAGCCAACAACCACCCAATGCCATACGTTCACGAAACAACACACTCATCAGAACTGGATTAGGACTAGGTTGACATGTCCCATAAACACGCTAAATATCTACAAATCATTCTCATGGCAGCTGTGTACAGAATTACCAGAGTTCTCAGCAGAATTACATGGCTACGCCATGAGTTAGTCTGCCATATACATAAACACAAACATAGACAGCATGCTGTCAGCATGATCGTCCTAGTAATTAGTGGAATAAATGACTAAAAACATTTCTGCTCTTGCTCACATCTGACCGCCTCTAGATAGCTCACTGAAATTGTTATTTTTTTCGTGTTTACCTTGTACCTGTTTGAGTATGGCAGATCCATTCATAACTATAGTCAACACAAAATAAATCAAATTTTACGTTCATAACTAGCAGCAGCTGTCATTCGTAGAGTATGATATACAAAGAATAATGACAAATAAGAAGACTGACAGACACAACAAAAACCAAACAACTAACAGGGCAACAGCAAGTCACATGCTACTGATAATCCACACAACTGGCAGCAGCACGACAACAGCACAGCAACGTATAACACGTTAACACTGAACGACAGAAAGCATCTACAGCTTGTTCTCATTCCGGACTGGATTGTGCAGTGTTTTACGTCCCCGCCAACACAGTATAGGTTATATGGAAGACGGTTTTTACGGGTCAAAAGACCCAACCAACAGTATCAAAGTACTGAAGGAGATGCTACAAAGGACGAAGCAAACAACGAAAACAACTAAATACACATATGCACAGACAATAATATACACAAAAAAACGATGTACACAAAATACGCACAACAAATCCCCTAGTCTACAATAATATGGGGTGACTAGGGGACAGCGCCAACAGAGGGCAGGGTCGCTAGGCCTGAACAGCGGTGGGACTGCCGTCGCGGTACGCCGTCTCATTCTTGACTCAGATCAACATCCTCCTCCAATTTTGCTCTCCCTCAGCTACGGTCAAGATTCGACGAGCGTTCCTTCTCACACGCTGGGCCCTCAGCGTGGAACGCTCTGCCTTCAGACATTCGTGTTGTCAGGGACATGAAAGCTTTCAGACAAGCCGTCAAAACTCACTACTTTAGTCTGGCGTTTAGTGCATATTAATGGTTTTATTTTACCTGCATCTTATTTATGCGACTATTGGAATGCACCTATGTCCAATCTGTAATAGGCACACTACAAATGTATGATATGATAATGATACTCCAGTGATAAGGTGCAGCTAGTTCAGATCAATACACTTGGATATGGATATATACCGTTTTTTGCAACATTAACTGAAATTTCTCCGAGTTTGTTACGTACAAAAAAGGATTATTAAAAATATTATTTTGTTTCACAAATTTTACAAAGAAACAGATTTGCTTATACTCCAGTGCTCAGATTTGGCCTGAAAGTACAGTGGACTTCATTTTCCCAGTCAGGTGTGAACCTTTTGACGCCCACTGTTGCCGTATGGGTACAGCTATAAAGCATCCTGTGCCAGACCAGGTTAAGCTGTCATTTGTAATTTTTGACATCTGGGCACTCTGACGCTCAGCCATGAGCGTCAGAGTGCCCAGATGTCAAAAATTACAAATGACAGCTTAACCCGATCTAGCACAGGATGTTTTATAGCTGTACCCATACGGCAACAGTGGGCATCAAAGGGTTAAAATAACAATTCAAAAAGCTACTACTTCAATGTCACCTTCCTCATGGCAGTGAGTGTGACGGCAATGACGGCTGACGCAGCTGTGTCGGCGAGTGTCAACAATGATGAAACTGTGACATTGTCAGCAAAAGTGTCACGCGACTCCGGCACAAACTGCTGCAGCAACGCTTCGGCGTCATCAAATATCGAATCTGGATAAACCGACTTCCAGATGTACTGGTACCTGACACCAGTCACACATGCACACTGTGACAAAACAGGACTCGGCAGCCTACTTCCAACAATTATAAACATCATTAATTTATTCAAAATGAAATTCATTAAAAAACAACCTTTTATTGATTATTGTTGACGTTTCGGCTTCGACGGTCTGTCTAATCGCCGTTCGCCGCTCAGTTTCGGGGCGAACAGGCTGTCGTAGATGTGGGAGAGTTGGTAAGAAAGACAATGAATTAATTAATTAATTAAGTGATTAATGAATTTCATTATGAATTAGTACATCGTTCAACTTATGAGTATATTCAAAATCATTAATTTATGACCAAACATTATCATCACCACGAAAACTGACCGCTGAGAAAGCTTGTAGCGACCGATCGTGGATCCAAACTTGACGGTGCTTTGTGCTTTTGCCAGAGTCTGTGAACAGACCAGTTGTTAATCAATACAGAACTGCGTCAAAGCACAACGTTCACAAGCAGCAGTCATTCAACTTCACAGGAAACAAACCAGTACTACACTCGACCAACCATGAACTGCAAACAACGACCAGTGACTATATTGGTTCAACTGTGTCAGCATGATCAGATCAGCCCTCCAGCACACAATTCCATACGTACAAAAACATTACAAAACATTTATCGAGGCGCCAAATTTGTTGTCGAACTGTGAGACTTGGGCAGATAGCGAGACTGAGGCTACAGTAGTCATGCAGCACTACAATAATAATGCTGGGCGTCGCGGGCTTTCAGCGGAGCTGACCAGCCAGTTACAAGTTATACAGTACATAAAAACATTACATAAAAGCAGTTGGGAGTGGTTGATCATAAAATGTGCAGAATAAAAAAGTTTCTAGTCTCCGCTTGAAGGTGTCGGTGTTGTCTGCTATGCGGACGTGCAGTGGCAAGTTGTTCCACGACTTTGCAGCTGCGTCGCTGAAGGCACACTCACCAAACTTCAAGCGAGTTCTCGGAACTTGGAAGTCCGACCTTATGGCTGAACGCAGAACAGTTCCACGGGATGTGAGTGAGGAGACCGGCTGCAGAAGATCTGTGATGTATGTCGGGGCGTTGCCGATGACGGTGAGGTGGACCAGGAGGCACCAGAACACAGAGAG
>Ga0056114_1000456_pt1 | contig 14226 bp, 2 predicted proteins | sample WorMetHERISLAND1_FD_77005 | JGI IMG/M metagenome (GOLD analysis project Ga0056114, IMG submission 77005) | Marine gutless worms symbiont microbial communities from Max Planck institute for Marine Microbiology, Germany - Olavius loisae HERON... ...
AACAAAGGTCAAGGTCATTCATTTTGGTACCAATCGATTTCTCACATACGACTTCCTATAGGCTCTTAATAGTAACTTTTGCTCTAGGACGCACCGTTTAGCCATAATACATAACGTTACAGACAGACAGACGACAGACAGACAGACGCGACACTGTAGCATAAGCGCGACCGTTAGTACGGTCGGCTAAAAAACAGAAATGATGAATTTGCAATATTGCTGGTCTAACATAAGAATATATTTTCTATCTGGCACTTATTAGCAAGACACTAAAAGAAAGCCGTGCTGCCGCAAGGAAACCGCGCGATGCCGCGTGTTTCTGCCTACACCGAAATGGCCCTTCGATTGTTATTTACATTCACTGCATAAAAGCAGATTTGAATGTGAAACTATAAATAAGTAACAACAAAACGCCGCATCTACCCTACCCCTATTCCGCCTGGAATTTCTAGATGATCCCCTGGGAGCCAAGGAGGTAGGGCCGTGATATTGGGGCCTGCAGAGAATGAGCACACTAGACTATCAGGCATAATAATTGTTTTCAAAGTATTCCACGAACGACTTGCCGTGACATTACCGCGATCTGCGCAGCATCGCGCGGTAAAAATTCTCCATTAGTTGTCGGGGTGGGATCTTAAACGTTTACCTCAATTACAGTGTACGTCGCCATATTGTGTTTGTTTTAATTTGGCGAATGCGCTCAGCTGTTTTCAGCGTACTATAGGCATTAGGCATACAGTGCAGTGCATTGCGGTGATCGTGTCGGCCCATTGTGACTGTACATTCAGATGCTCCGGTGGCTCCGACCAATGTTACGGTGTCGATTCTCGACTCGACAACAAACACCCTCGACGTTCGGTGGAAGGTAATTGAATTCTTATCAAATCAGTTATAATGCCACAATAAAACATTATACGACGTTTAATCCTTTTACGCCCACTGTTGCCATATGGGTCAGCTGTGAAGCATCCTGTGCCAGACGGTGTTAAGTCGTAATTTGTAATTTTTGACATCCGGGCACTCTGACGCTCAGCCCTGAGCGTCCGAGTGCCCGGATGTCAAAAATTAAAAAATGACGACTTAACCCGGTCTTTCACAGGATGCTTTATAGCTGTACCCATATGGCAACAGTGGGCGTCAAACGGTTAATTATAGATTTGCCGTCCGAACTCCGCATCTAGTATACAGTATCGCACATTTTTGCCGTTGTATTAACGGCCACCAACAATGCTTTTATACCACCGTCGCACTCGTAGCGCCTGTCTCTATACTATAGTGTCTGGAGTGGTATAACGTGTCGCTAACGCCACGGATGCAGTCATGAGTGAACAACAGCCGGGAATTACACTATCGATCATCGGCCACAACTCGCGCGACAGTGGAATAAGTGTGTTCAACACAGCGTAGATTACGATTACGATGGGATTTCTAATGCGCTAGCATCGCTCTGGTAAGGAACCTATTCGGAAAAAATATATGCAAATCTTAGTGGCAGTTTTGTTCGGTTTTAAGATCCGAATCCGAACAGAATTTCGGTTTTCCGCACGTTACTAGTTAGTTCATAATATCTATTTACTTACTTAATCGAGGTTCCGACTATGAACGGTGTTTGGTTTGCAGCCGACGTCGGTGAGGTACAACGGATCGCGACTATGTTCGATCCGCCACCATCTCGTCATAGCCCAGTGCGGTTCTGACTGCTCGACTCAGCGGTACTACGCGCCGATGCCGCAATTCCGGTACAACGCCACATTCGAGGCAATGAACGCGTCGCGGGAGTTGCCCGTGACGGTGACCGTTCAGGCGGTCAACCACTACTACCGCCACAGTCCGCCGTCCACGGCTGTCATATTCCAGATTCCGCCCTCCTCACACTTCCTATCACAGGAGAATGATTCTCCCAACTCGACTACGAGCGCCTACCCTGACGTTGGCACAGAGGGACCCGTTTTGCGTGACTCTCAGCCAAATTTACGGCCGGGACCCGACGCCCTGCCGGCGGAGACGTCAAATTCAGATGGATCTAACACTGCTCTGGTGGCTGGAATTGTCGTTCTGTCTGTGGTTGCCGTGGTTATGACCTCGCTGAATTGTTTGCAGCTATACTTGCCGAGCTGCCGCCGCCGCAGGAGAGCAGATAGCTCTTGCGACCTGCGCGCGCCGATCGTGGCGCAGCCCGTGGTGGTCGCCGAACCAGAAAAACCGCCGTCCCCTGCCCCGGAGACCGCCAACACGGAGACCTTTGACCACAGCTACTACGTGGTCAAGCACCGACGAAGGACCCCGATCTCGTGCCTGCGTCTGGACTACGAAGATCGTCTGAGACCCAACTGTCACTACGCCCTGAAGTCGGAGTTCGAGAGGATCCCGTCGGGGCCGACCGATACGGCAGACGAGGCAAGGCTGGCCCACAACGCGTCGCTGAATCGTAGCCAGGATGTGCTGCCATATGACAAGAACCGCGTGAGGTTGACGAGAGGTCGGCTTGCCGATCGGACCTACATCAACGCCAGCCTGATCAGGACGGTGCGTCACCAGCCGGCGATCGTCGTGACCCAGTGCCCCAGCGAGGACACGGTCCGGGAGTTCTGGAAGACGGTCTGGGACTTTAACATCGGCTCCGTGGTGATGCTGGTTCCGTTCGACCCACGTAGGACCGACGAAGGACCTCCGATCTACTGGCCCCGGCGGACCGAGGTACCGACGTTCTACTCCGAAGTCGAGGTGGAACTCGTCAGCGAGACGGCGACGGCCCACTTCGTTCTGAGGAGGTTCCGTCTTCACGGCTGGGAGGGGGAGTGCGTCGTGACCCGGCTCCTCTCGCACTGGCAGTACGTCGGCTGGAGATCCTCCGGTCTACCACATCACCCGGTCCAGTTCCTTGACTTCCTCCGCGACTTCCAGACGAAGCACGGCGCGGACACCGGGATGCTGATCCACTGCAGCCTCGGCGCCGGACCCAGCGGCGTGTTCCTGGCGCTCGACGCCCTGTCGACCGAGGGACGGAGGTCCGGGCAGGTCGACGTCGAAGAGTGTGCCACCCTCCTGTGTCTGGAACGAATGAACCTCATCAGGACCTTCCGCCACTACCGCTACATCTACCACTGTCTGATAGAGATGTTCGACATCGGACACGACACCTGTATCCCTGTCTCCTGCTTCCATTTCGCCTATGTCAATCTCATCCAGCGCGGGAAGGAGTCCGGACTGTCTCACCTGGACCACGAGTTCTGCGTTCTGGCGTTCCCGTGCTACGGTCTCGACGCTCAGCGCTGTAGGCCTAACTGTCAGGAGCCGCCGCAGTTCGACCAAAACAACAACAACAACAACACTTCCGACCAGACGGCCATGGACGACGACTTGACGTGGGTACTCGACGGATACCTCACCAGCCGGCTGTTCGTAATCCCTCGACGTGGGACTGTGGATAACGCTGCCGAGTTCTGGAAAGCCGTCCTGCATCACGGCGCCCGCACGGCAGTGGTCCTTCGACCCCTCGATCAGAGCGCACTGCCCCTCCCGTGCCCGGGAGCGTGCAGCTACGTCGGTGAATTCGTCCTCGAGTGCCAGAAGGTCCGTCAGAACCCGTGCCGGAGTTTCCTGGTCTACAACTTGACCGTGGCGCGGCAGACCGACATCGGTGGGGACGACGTCGCGAACTGGCAGCGGATCCGACTCTACGAGTTCCTGGCCTGGCCGGACGCCGTGGGACTCCCAGACGTCGGCAGCGTCCTCGATCTCGTGTCGAACGTGTCCGAGTGGTGCCGACGGGACCGCGAGGGCCGATCTACCTTGTTCCACGTCGGTCAGTCCCCCACCGACGAGTCGAAGGCGGCCGTCGTCTGTGCCGTTTGGACTGTGCTGGATCGCATCCATGCCGAGAATTTCGTCGACATATACATGGCTGTCAGATACCTGTCTTCGTTCATCCGGTCTGCTTTTAGTTCGCTGGTGAGTCGTGGAAATCTTTGCCTCTTTTTGTATCGGGTGGGCCAAAAACTATATTATACGGAAAAATGTATGCAAATTTTAATGACAGTTTTGCTTCAAGGACCGTATCTGAACAGAAATTTCATTTCGGTTTTCCGCACGTTACTAGTACATACTAGCTTAATCGAGTTCAGACTATCAAAGTTCTGCGTTTGGTGAAAACTGAACATATTGTAGAGAGAATCGATTGATTGATTGAGCAGGGTTTAACGTCTCCACCAACACAGTGTAGGTTATCTGGGAGACGGTTTTACAGGTCAAATGACCCAACCAACAGTATCAAAGTACTGAAGGAACACAAAAATACACAAATAACACAAAAATACAATAAGCGCACACAGATACAAAAAAACACAGTCCCCTAGTCTACACTAATACGGGGTGACTAGAGGATGGCTGAACGGCGGTGGGGCTACTGCCGCGGTACGGTACCCCCTGTTATAGAAAGAAATATAGTCTTTCAAATATTTCTGCCAAATATCATCAAAATCGATCTATATAATCTTGGGCTGTGCCGTTTCAAAGTTGGGTCATTTTTGAGACACGGTGTATAAAAGAAAAGGCTGATAAATGGAATTGTTTCCCATCATTGTTAGAAACTGAGTAAGGATAACTTATTTTTACATACTTCAAACCACACTGAAGCTCAGACTTGACAGAGTCACTATATCGTTATTCGTTAGGCTAAAGGCGGGTAGGCACTAGCCGTCTATACGGCTAGTGCAGTGCCTACCGGCCTTAACTGTTTCTTATTACAAATTGCACATTGTTCATTTTGGTATGCATCACTTGTCGCCGTCTTGTCAGCCACGCTAAACTGAGTCAGCCAGTCAGTCACAAAAGCCTAGCTAACGCGCTAAGGTAAGCGCATGACAGCAGTGCGTGTATGAAAGCCCATAGAGAAGAAATCTACGGCAAATCAACGCAAGGAACATAGCTAATGTTGAAAAGTACATTCAGTGGGTTACAACTCTGTCGCTATCTTTATTCGTTTACATGTAGCTGTTGTTGCCTCCTAAATCTGCGAAATCCAGCGAAATTCTCCGTAAATTCGAACTTATAGCAGTTCAAGGTCATCGATCTTGGTATCAATCGAAAGCGCATATGCAACTTTCTATTAGTCATTAATCTGTGGACGTATCTCCTACCGTTTTCGAGTTATTGACGCATTTAGCTCGAAAATAGCTTGTTTTTTTTCCACCACACCCTTGCTTGACGCCCCCTAGCCCGGGAAAGCCCTGTAATGTCAACGGAATCTATACGCCGCTGAAAAGTACGTTTAATGGGCCACAATTCCGTCGGTGACAATACATGTACTGTACGGATTCTTTCAGCCGTTGTTGGCTCCCAAATCTGCGAAATTCCGAGAGAATTCGTTCAGGTCAAGGCCAAGGTCATCTAAGGTCATCGATCCTGTTGTCAATCGAAAGAACACATGCGACTTCCTATTAGGTAGTCATTAATGGTAACTATGGAGGTATCTCCTACGGTTTTCGAGATATTGACGTTTAAGGCTGACCTTCTATAAGTTCAAACGTTTTTTCCACCCCTCCCCTATTTCACGCCTCCGTTCGGGGGAACCCGTTAGAATTTCTGGATGAAACTTACCTCACAAAAACCAGAGAGATGGGGCTACTGTGTGGCAAAAATTTCATAATCCTAACTTTAACCGTTTTTGTATGATTCACCCGTGTGACAGACAGACGGACGGACGGGCGATATCATATGCTATATGCTGTCGCGTGCTAATGAAGTGGCTGCTTGTGGTTTAGCACGTGTTTTTTGCAGCAAGTAAAAAAATTAAACACAATTATTGCATCAAATATCGCATAAATCTGTTGTTCTGTTCAGGACGAGTATCACTTCGTCTACAAAGTTATTGACGAACACGTCAAGCGGATACAGAGTTCTCCGACAACTGATCAGGCGATGGAAGACACCACTCCCACCGCATCCCGACACCAGGATCCTCGCGGAATCTGTGTTCCAGATCGGTCTGTTCCCTACTGGAACCGATGGATATCACCGGATCATCTTCCATGCAGAGACGTCAAGCCAACCAGGCCTGTACCGTGTCGTAATCGTGACAGTGTGCCAGAGGATCGAACACCGCGCATCAAGAAGAGAAAGTCCAGTTCAGTCAAGGCAGAAGAGAGTAAGAAGTCGAGGAAAGGTTCTCAAGGAAGACAGAAAACAGTTGCAAGTGTGACTAAGCCTCAGAACACTGAGGAATCCAAGAGGAGAAGAGGAAGATGTTATGAGCCTGAACAACCGAAAGAGATGACCCGTTCTCTGTCTCCTTGCTACAGACTTCCAGTCAAACAGGCGTCCAAGTCAAAGCCATGCAAGCCACTGTCTCCGAGAAGTCTGCCAAAACCTTGCGTGAAGGAGACGGTACCGGATGTGGATGAAAGGTCAGAGTTGGGCGAAGAAGTTGACTATGAACCGGAAGATTATTCACCGAAGAGGACACCTTGTACAGCTTCAACACCTCAAGGTGACCTTGACAGTTCTTCTCACGATGTCACCGGTAAATCAATCCCATGCCAACGCCCTCAGACTGAATACGATGTGGCCAAACCGTGTAGACAACGACCGCATAAGCGGCGTGTACACAAAGAATCAAAAACTACAGAAGCACGTGAGACATTAACAGAAACACCATGCAAACCATGCGCAGACACGTTAACGGCAACTGTGGCGGACATATCACCTTCGGAGATCCAGAAAGGAAAGCCTTGCAGACATGCACGAACTCCTGAGGTGACACCACATGTTCCCAGCGCAGAAAGACAGTGCAAAGATCAGCCAGCAACAGACGAAAATAGCAAATCAAAGTGTCGAAAGACGAAATGCACGGATATTCTTCCACAGGGACATTATCTGGCGACAGATTATTCTCAGGCCGAGCAAGAACACGATATTTTACCGAAGAAGTGTAACCAGGTATCAGAACCACCCGTAGTGGTTACAGAAACGTCACCCGAGCCGGACAGTGTTCCAGTCCAGCGTACCATGGAAAAACCATGCGATAAGGTAAAGACTTCGAGAAAACTGGAGCCGATTGTTCCATGCGGAAGAAACACGGTCGAAGAAGCTCGGCAGAGCGGAAGACATTGCAGGCAGAGAGTGAAGAGACAGTCGACAGTAAAGGAGGACACTGAAAAGTCATGCAAATGCCCAGAACTAGCTACAAGAACAGACGAAGTCAAGAAGGGTTCATTGACCGAAGCTATTGTCAGCAGACAGCCGATTAGAGAAGCGCCGTGCAAAAAGAAGATAGCTGTGCAGCCTGATAATGACGTTGAAATTACATCTCATCCAACAAAGGAACAGACTGCTTTTGCTGACCAAACGCCCTTGACTGCCGAGGAAAGTTCAGTTAGAGGAAAGACAACAGCTGATTGTTTGAAAATTTCAGAAACAATAATCACCGAAAAGCCGTGCAAGAATAAAGAACGTACTTCAAGGGCAGATCGAGAAGGAGCAGAAGTTAAGAGGGATTCACTGGCTGAAGCTACTGGCACAACACCACCACCAAGAAGTTTTGTTAGAGATCTGCCGTGCGGACAGGAGTCCGGCAAAATAATCGCAGAGGAGCTACTGACGGAAGAAAAGGGAACCGACAACGTTGCTGTGAAAACAAAACAGCGAAAAAGTTACGTTATTAGAGAGGTGCCATGCAAGGAGATCACAGCGCAGAAGTCTGGTAAAATAATGGCTCGGCAGCAGTCGGTGAAAGAAAGAGACATCAAGACAATTTCAACGAAAGAATGTTCAAAGACTGAAAAAGCTACACCAAGAGCGGGAATTCCGTGCAGAAAGACTGCATCCGTACAGCCTGATGAAACCGCAGAAGAGAAAACAGGTCTAAATACTCCGACAGAATTTGACAAACATCAGTCCGATATCGATAAGAAAAAACCGTGCAAAGAAAAGAAGATGCAGCAAGAACCTTTAGATATCACGACAGTCAAACAGAAACCATGTCAGAGCGAGACAGAAGGCCAAGTTCCAGTCTTTAGTGACAAGACTACCGCAGCAAGTAAAAAACCATGTTACGAATTGAAACCGGTGGAAAGGGCAGCAGAAGAGCTGGCAAGCTGTACTGAGAAAGAGGACAATAGTAGTCGGTTGAACACACAGCAAGAACGTAGAAAAGTTCAGAAACAACAGTCTCCATGTTCAGGAAACATCACCGATGGTGTGATAGCTTTGTTGGAGAGATCCTCTAGCACTTCTGGGAGTCAGCAAACATCGGAAGAACCTGGTCTTACAGGGAGTGAGGTTGAAGCTAACAGGGTGGTTGCTGAAGTCATCCAGGCAGCTGTTCAACAGGCAGCTGAACTGTCAGACGAATCAGAAACACAGAAAGCTGGAGAGGAAAACAAAATGTCTGCGTTCGCTCCGAAAAGTGGCACGGATAGATGTGGTTGCACCGATGTGGAAACAGCCGACAAACCTTTGAAATCAAAACAAGATGAACCTATCGTTCCGGACTCAAAGGAGAACGCTGCGGAATCATACAGTAAAGAGAGTGGTGTCAAGGAGTTAACTTCCACTGTCCAAGAACCTGGTGTGCTGCTGGAGAAGCTGAAGCAAGATTTTCCAAGTCGAACAGTAGATGGGTGCAAGGGTATGGCAGTGCCGAACGAGAAGCAAGTGGATGCCAGCGAGAAGCCCTGCCCTAAGCTGAGAACGTTACCTAGTAACCAGTCAGTTGAAAGTACTTCACGACTGATCGGCAGATGCAGGCAGGATAGAATACTCAAGATGTTCAAGGCTGGGAAGAAGTTGCCGTGCCAGTCGAAATTCTTGGAGCCAGACAGTTCAGGAAGTACCATGCTCTCGTTCTCCTATCAGCCGAGCAGTGTCGACCTGTCTGACTACGAATCAGACTTCACCAGTCAAACAGGCTCTTACCAAGACACAGCCATGCCAACACAGGAACCGAGTTTATCCCAGAATCTTCAGAGTCCACTGGCAGCGTCCGGGGTAGATCTTCCGGCAAAAGTCGAGACTACAACACCAGTGCTTGAAAGGGCCGATACTTACGTCATTTATGATACCGAAACGACGACGACTCCGGAGCACGAGCAGAGCGCGACAACAGATCCCAACGAGATTCAGACGCGAAAAGCCCAGTCAGATGATCACGACGTAGTTACTCATCGCCAGAGTCTGTCGAGTGAAGTCATAACGCACACTTCAGCGCCATCGATGGATGCTCTGGACTTCGAAGCACAGCCGGTTCACACGGAGGCTGCTAAATCGAAGATGAAAAGGAAAGACTCGGGATGGCAGCCTTCTGGTACTCATAAACCTGTCACCATACCGAGAACAGTTACTGAGGACGTCCAAACACTGCTGGAACTGGATTCGTTTGAAGACTCGAACTCCGACATTCTGTCAAAGACCGAAATTCCCCCCACGAAAACAGCTAAGAACCAAAACCAGAATTCGCATGCAGTCGAAGATAGTCGTGTCAGTGCCTCTGAAGCCAAGGTTGAAGAGAACGTGAATGTGATGAAATCGGCAGCAGCACCAGATCAGCCCGAAGACTATCCATACACTTTGGATGACTGGGACTCGTCTGAAAATGAAGACTCTGGTACACCATCGCGACCAACTGACACTGGTCACGGTGCTGACCAAAAGACATGCCAAGACACTGATACCAAAAACAACAGCAACTCTTGTGACAGGAAACCGTCAGACGACGAACTTGCAGACAGCGACTGGTCAGATGATAGCAGCCATGGTCGTTGGGACCTGGCTAAACCGAAGCGGATAGCATCCAAATCGAAAAAGGACTTTGTACGCAAGTCCAGCACCGCTGAAGCAGCGAAATTCAGTACACACGTAAACCGTACAACCCAGAATGCTGGATCAGCTGACAAAGAGGCCAGATATCCTGTTAACGGTCCACATTCTAGTACCGATGATTTTGAAACATGGGAGGATTTGATAGCTTCTCTCAAACTCAGCAAGATTAATTAGCAGTGTTTGCAATGTTACATAACATCCACTCCCGAACAAAAACATCCCATCGGGGGATAAATGTGGTCTGGAATCTGGAGGGATATCAAGTGGATGGATACTGGGGTTGGTTGTCCGCCAGTGGACTGACTCCAGGGTGGAACTCACGACTTGTATATCTGAGAACTTCATCCACAGAAGTTTAAGTAATTTTTCTATATTATCATTTTATAATCATATTTGAATTAATTCTAATATTTCTAAAGTATGTTCTAGTACTTCTATGCTTTCAGTGTAGACTTATATAGGTGAGAATTTTCAGTATCTATTTGCAAAATACATTACATGTATATCGAAAAGGATAAAAAAAATGTGTGGGCAATAATTTGTAAAATGCAGATGGAATTCTAAATCCTGGCGAAAATATCGTCCTGTGGTTTACGCCTATGTCTATGTTACATCTACGTAGTAACACTGAGATGCTGTGGTAACTGTCAAAGTCTGTTTGTAAACTTTATTTGTTATTAGCTATTTTGTTAGAGTTTTTGAGAACAGTTTGAGTCTTTAGAAATATTTACATGTAACCTAGTGTCGCTGTTACGTTTGATATTAAATGAATGTTCTCGATAGAAAAAATACTTTTCAAAAACCTGCATCCTATAACTGTTTTGTCACACTTTCCTCATACAAGTACTGTATTCATACATCAATAATAGACAATACATCATGCTTAAAGCAAAGGCAAAACAGTGCTAAAAAGTGATGGTGTCTAGGCAAGTTGCGACAGGTTACAAGGTTCCACTGAGATAGAAACGCAGCTAACTATGGGGCATGGCAGTGGCGGTTTTAGGAAGGGGCTAATGGAGCTAATGTCTGGATTAGCACCCCCCAGTTTTTCAGGTAGCCCCCGAGTTTTGCGTAGCCCCAGAGATAAAATTAGCCATTGGATAAAGGATTAAACTCAGACACAATGTAGTTTAGGCCTACATATCTTTGGTAAGAAGAGTGCCAATAAAATCATTAAAATTATTGCCGCTGGATGCCAGTTTTTAAGACCAAGATGCTCCAAACTCGATTTCGGCTGGAGCTTCGCCCCAGACCCCGCTGGCAGAGCTTAAGCACTCCCCAGTCGACCCCCTAACCAAATTAAGGGGCCTTACTTCTAAGGGGAGGGAAAGGTAGGCGACTAGAGAGGGGAGGATAGGGAAGAACAGAGGAACAAAAAGGAAAGGAGGGGAGGTAAGGGAAGGGGATGGGAAAAGTTAGCCCCAGTCCAGCCCACCTAGTTTCAAAATCCTAAAAACCCCACTGGGGCATGGGAGAATGTAGTGAGCTCCACCAGCAGGGTGTGGAATGGAACCCCAGCCAAAATTGTGTTTGGTGAATTTGTGGTATTACATTTCAACTTCCGGTCAGATCAAATATAGCTAGGTTTTTTGACAGTTGACAGTTAGCTTACATTATCCCCAGTTAAGTGGTGGCAGCAGGAGGCAATCAACACAATACAAAGTTATGCCCACGTGGCTAAAGGTGTCGTAAAATACACAAACTACAACTCATCGGCATAAATAACGTAACATAGTTTTTACAACAATCATGCAAGACTCACACAGTTGATCAGATATTCTGTAAACTAAGCTATCTGCGGCCAATGCTTGAGAATTTTGTGCTGAAACCGATTTGAGTTTTAGAAAATGTGGGTAGTCTGGTAGTAGTGCTGTGTGAATAGTGTTTTTCATTTTGAATTGAATCGAATAGTTGAGCCATTATTTGTATTTTCGAATCGAATACTGAAGTAACTACTCGATTAGAGTCGAAATTTCGAATATTCGCACAGCACTAGTTTGTGTTTGCATTTTGAAATAACGCAATAAGGCAAAAACAAAGATATCGGCAATTTTTAACCAGGTGCTAAATTTACATAAGTAAGTAAGTAAGTAAAGGAGGACACTTTTGCGTATTAAGGTCAAAGAATCTGGAGTTTCAAGATCTTGATCAATCAAAAACGTTTTCAGTGTTTGAAAAAACTGCAGTACGGTACATGATGATAAATGGAAGGAACAGGTTTACTACAGTCAATAACTGTGTCTGGCCAGCAGAGAGAAAAGTTATAATGTGTTACATTATCGACTGTCAGTGTCGGAACTGTCATCAGTTCGTTGAATCTGTTTAACGACATCAGAGTTACTGTCCTCGACGGAGTTATTACTGGGTACAGCGGTGTTGGCATGCTCGATGCCAGCATCACTATCATTGTCAGCAATGTCGTCGCCTGATTCATCGGATTCATCTTCCTTCCCATTTCCTGCCAAAGCAACATGTTACTGCTGTGAAAATGCGCTGCCTCAGACAAATTTCAATACATCGCAAAGTTTTATTCATGAGATAGATGGTTTATCTTGTATGGCAGCCACTGGCTGTCCGATTAATTTTATATACAATGCACAAAGAAATACACTCACAAGAAGTTCAAGCCTGCAGTCTCAACAAACTATTAAATAAAGGTCAGACATAATGGCTTAAACAGGTGGTGGTCTTGATAGCCCTACTGGTAGCGCGTCGGACTAATGATTGGAAGGTCGTGGGTTCGATGCCTGCTAACGTAGTGTGTATCACAGTGTTGACAGGTAACCGCCTGGGGTAAACTGTCTGCTGTGGTCGGCCACCACTCCTTCTTCCGAGCTGTAGGAAGTTTAAGACTGTCAGCGTTAATGGACTCGGATCTGGCATAGGTAAATGGTAAGAGCGCTAGATAAAGCTTATGCTATGCTGACGCTTTCAAGCGCTCTATGATATCAGGAGCCATTTACCATTTTCCATTTACCATTTTAAGGTAAACAAACTCAAACTTTAACAATTATCTACTGATTGAGTTTACCGAGATTTGTACCGATACTAACAAAATTACGTTGTCTGATTTCTGTTGCAAAAACCACTAACCCCGGGCTGCATCACCTTTTGTGTCGCAAGTTTCAAGAGGTTACAAAGATGCAAAATTGAAGGGAGTCGGTACCAACACTACTCATTAATCGGTATCCGCACTGAAACCAGTAAGTAGCCCATCACTTTTTAAATCTCCAAAATACAGGGGACAAAAACAAAATGAATATACAAAATTGCTGCATGTAATGACAGCCAGATATAGAGTGTCGAAGTATAACACATGTTACAATACAGTTAGGCACTTCGTGTACGCTAAACTACGCAGGAAAAATACAATTTTTACGACAGAAGAACAATAAGTGAAGCTAAAAAACGGCAACTTTTTTGACAATTTAATCTACCAAAAATGTGGTTTCCTTGATTGGATTGAGCAAGGTTTAACATCCCCCTCAACACAGTATAGGTTATATGGGAGACAGTTTTTACAGGTCAAAAGACAGAACCAACAGTATCAAAGTACTGAAGGAAAAAGCTACAAAGGTTTCCTGGAATGTATCGACGAAAAAACTGAATTGTAACTATATTAAACATGCTGTACATTAAATGCCACATCATACAAAACATGTTAGGGCGAGTGAGTAAATTCTTAACATTCACATTGAATTGATTTACACTGGAAAATACAAGATAAAATCCTTTTCATTAATAATGAAGCAATAATAAAAAAACAATAGGTAACAAGTTAGAACTGAAACTAGAACTGTTAACAGATTTATACCATCGTCGGTGTTTGTCTTTGTGGGTATCTTTTTCTTCTTTGCATCCTTCGCTTTCTGTTTCTTCTTCAATCTGTATCAATAAAAGATCAAACCTCAAACAGACATCACTTGGTTATCATAGACGTCCACATTTGATCTGCTATCGCGTAGGGCAGCAGTGTAGCGGAAAATTCAGCACACCACAAAATTGGGTGCACTTGCAGCAGTGCACACGTGCGCGTTGTATTAACATTCTATGGTAATGCAAGATCCATGTACGAAATTGTGCCAAAGGCTGTGTTTAGTTGAACGGTCGTGTGCCTGTGTTGGTTAACCAATAATTTTGGCTTATTCAGCTGACTTTCAACCATTGTCATCTACTAAATATTTGAGGTTTGTCTGGTGCCTATCTGTGAAGTGCGGCGCCTAACCGAACAACCTCCCCTTACTACGATTATACAGAAAAGAAGGCTCACGCTGTTTGGTCACCTGGTCAGAATGGACGAGTCAGCAGACGCCACGAGAATTCTGACTGCAGTTCCCCAGAGTGAGTGGAGAAGGCCAGTTGGGCGACCCTACACCTCCTGGATGGCCACTCTGAAGAACGACCTAGCTC
>Ga0056114_1000457_pt1 | contig 14223 bp, 9 predicted proteins | sample WorMetHERISLAND1_FD_77005 | JGI IMG/M metagenome (GOLD analysis project Ga0056114, IMG submission 77005) | Marine gutless worms symbiont microbial communities from Max Planck institute for Marine Microbiology, Germany - Olavius loisae HERON... ...
TCCATAAGTTTGAATTTTCAGTGGATTTCGCAGATTTCGGACGCAACAACAGCTAAACGAATGAAGATAGGCCAGTATTGTCAGCGACAACGTTGTAAGCACGTCGAATTGGAGCAATTTTTGCAGGCTTTCATTGTAGGTAGAGTCATTTGACAACCTGCAGAAGGATGATGGAGTAAACATTCACAAGCCGTTCTTCTGTAACCTACATCCAGTAGAAGGTGTCAAGTTCTTCTGCAGTACCTGTCAGGTAGCATTTGTTTTTCATCATTCGTCATTACTTTAGTATTATTTTCTGTTTATTTATTTCTGAGCCTACACTGTGGTGAATTTTGTTCCCTGTCCATAGTGTTACGTATTTGTAGTACATATTTGTCATCGCTGACAGCATCTTTGTAGCAGATTTTTTGTTTGGTATCTTTGTTGGTGTGTTTGTCTGTCTGTTAGTTTACAGGATGAATCAGAAACTTTTAGCTGGAGTTTTATGAAACTTAGAATACTGCTATTTGAATGTGGTGAGGTTGATGTTACAGTAACAGCGCTACAATATGCACGTATGTTCACATTCACTGCAGCTACCTGAACATTCAGCTCATCTCTCAGACTGTAATTTCATCATACATATACGTACCTAGTGGGAATTACTAAGCAACGGAGGTTGCCAATCTGGCATTTTCAAAGGCCAGAAGTCTAAATTCTTCCTTCTTTTGTTGTTGTGAATGTCATAATAACTTAGCCATAGTTGACTTGTTGTTGGAATATTCGTTGCTTTGTGCACAGATTCCAGTGTGCAGCGAGTGCATGCTGTGTGTACACAAGGCACCGGAGCATGTGTGCGATCGTATCGTCGACATTGAGACAAAGCAGCTGGAGGAGCTCAAGTCTCTGGTGTTGGATTCTGAGGCAAAAGTGAAAGCTTGTGAGGAGGTGTCGGCTAACTTGGAGAACATGCTGACGACTCTGCAGGACCAGAAGGATACCGCTCATGCTCGCATTCTGGAGGCTTTCAAGACCTACACTGCTCTTCTTGAAAAGCGACAGGTACATGATTCCGTTGTGCCTATAATTCTCACAGTTATGTTTTGGGTCATTCCGTGTCAAATCACCCAAAATTTTTGAAGTTGGAAACCCGACCATCTCAGAATTTTCCAAAAAAAATTACCATGTACTGGAACATGTCTTTAGCATGCATGCAAAATTTCAGCCTTCTAGCTTGCATACTTGCTGAGATAATGAGATTCTTGTAGGGGTGGTGTCAACCGGTTTTTGTGGCGCATAGTAATTTTTAAGGTTTTCAGAGTCATATATCTCAGCCATTTATGGGCCAAATGTGTTCATATTTTGTGTGCTATTTATGTACGGTATATACTACCAGGATATTATGTTATTTCTGTCCAGTATTGTGTTCTGTCAGAGATACAACATGTCAAATGCTTCTTTAGCATGTCTGACAAGATGAGTCCTCCTACCTATTACAGATGCAATACCATTTGAAGTGTCAAACTGATGCAGAACCTTCATCTAAGTAAGTATGTAAGTAAGTAAAAAAGAGAGCATTTGTATAGTTGTGATGTGCGAAAGGAGGGGGCCCTGGGGCCGGGTCCCCCAGTGGGGTCCAGGGGCAAAGCCCCGCCCCCAGAAGCTGAAGCTTTTTTGTTAATGAATGCCTAAATTTTGATGTTTTTGAAGAAAAAACTTAGTAAAACGGCCAAAAATACCATCGTGAAAAATTATGGTTGGTTGAAAAGGGGGGGCAGGTGTAAGGGCCCCCCTAAATACGCCACTGCAGTGTTAAATGTTGGGCTGCAAGACAATAATTCTAGCAAATTTCATTTTTCGTAATGTTGACACTGACGCCCGCCCACTGTTGCCGTATGGGTACAGTTACTGAGTGCCAAGTGTGCCCGGATGTCAAAAATTACAAACAGTGGCTTAACCTGGTGTGGCACAGGATGCTTTATAGCTGTACCCATAATGGCAGCAGTGGGCGTCAAAGAGTTAAGAGTGGTTTGAGTTCGTTGATCGAGACACGGTGTATATTTGCTGTGTGAAGGAGGAGCTGCTGAAGGAGCTTGATGAGACTCATCTGCAGAAAGAGCTGTCGATCATGGAGATGCACCGCGGTGTTGAGAAGGCAGCGGAGAAGATCGAGACAGCGAGTAGGTTCACAGAGAGAGTGTTGGCACATGGCAACGGAGTTGAGGTGCTGTCGATGAAGAAGCCGATAGTGACACAGCTACTGACACTGCTTGACAGCATGCCGCGTGTTGTCACCGACGTCAGCATTGAATTCCTTGTCGATCCAAAGGCATTTGCAGTCGCTCTGCTCGGAGCCTGCGGTCAGTTAAAGAAAACTGATGACGACATTAAGGTATACTGATGTGGCCAGCTTTCTGTACTGCTCTGCTCTTCTGTATGATCTGTCCAGTGTCCAATGTCTTCCGCCTGCTGGACTGATGTTAAGTGCTGTTTTGGATATCTAAGGCGAGTAAATTATAACAACTGTAATATTTGGAGCCTAGAATATACGTGTAGTACGAAATTCAGTGATTAAATATTTTCTTTACTTAATCTGTGTACTTGTGTGACAACCTACAGATTTCAACATTAATTAACTATGTTAGAATTCAAGTTGAGAAGTTTCTAACATGTTTTCACGGAGCAGCACGTGTTATTAGTTACTGATACTGCACAGCTGTCATCACAGAATGCCTAACACTTTGACAGCCTCTGACGAGTTATCTTGTCAATTAATAATCGGCCACTGATGAGTATAGTACACTCTGTAAAAACCGTCTCCCGTATAACCTATACTGTGTTGGTGGGGACGTAAAACACTGCTCACTCACTCACTCTCTCTCAACATTCACTGCACATAACCCAGCCGTACGGTCAGACCACAGCAGATATTTTTCTGACACCTGGGCATAACTTAGTTGTACTTGGGGGTGACGCCCAGGAAAAACCACAAGGATAGGTACGGTTCCTAAAAGCCGATATAACATATTAGTTTCTGAGTACTTGGTAATGATTGAGCAGTGAGTAATACTTGTAGGTGAGTCCGCCGTTTGTTGGGCCTGCCAACTACGTACCTGTGCTGTCATCAATGGCCGGTGTGGCCAGCCCAGTGTGCCTGCCTGGCATAGTGACGCGTAATCCAGTGGTGACTGGTCATCCTCTGTCAGAGCTGGCGGAGCGGAGCCTCGCGGCACGCGGTGTGAACAGTCTTCTCCCAACAGATGGAGCCGCCAGCGGAGCAAGCAGCACAGTGGCTCGCATGTTCAACTTGAGTAAACTGTCGGCTCAGCTTGGAGTCAGTGAACATGGTAATTGATTAGCATTAGTTGATATTGTCATGATGCATAAACAATGCAAGCAGTTATGATATGTATGAAATTTTTATTAACCTTTTGATGCCCACTACTGCCATATGGGTGCTATAAAGCATCCTGGGTTAAGCTGTCATTTGTAATTTTTGACATCTGGGCACTCTGACACTCAGCCCTGAGCGCCAGAGTGCATGGTGGTCGGATGTCATTAACCCGGATGCCGTTAACCCGGTCTGGCACAGGATGCTTTATAGCTGTACCCATATTGCAACATTGGGCATCAAAGGGTTAATGCTCAACAAACGTAAGCATGACGGTGGATGAACTAATTACTTAGCAGCAATAAACAGCAAAATTGTTAGCACCTCTGATGCTATTAAAATTTAAATGTGTGTTGTTTCAGAATCTGGTTAAAACTAAACATACAGCTATTATTGTTGTAGCAGTTAGTGTACAGTTTACTGACCAGCCGTCACGTGTTACGACAACTACAAAAGTTAATGGTAAAGCTCGTGATACATGTCAACATGACATTGATGATGCCAAAGGACCCTGACTTTGTCACTCCACAGGTTATTAAATAAGTCTTTATTCTTCTTCTTCTTCTTGTGTGGCAAGCACCACTAGGGGTGCATAGCACCAAACGCAGACATCAGTCTCCAGAGTGGACGATTCTGAGCCACAGTTATCACCTCGTCCATGGTGAAATTGTTAGACCTCAGGTCTTGCTGGATGGTCTTCATTAATGTGGTTTGAGGACGTCTTGGTGGTCTCCTCCAGTTCTCCGAAGGGGGAGCAGTTATGATACTCCTGGCATCTGTCTCGTCTGGCATTCTTGCAATGTGGCCGAACAGTATTAATGCTAATAAACACCGACTATTGGGATGTGAAACGCTCTGTGGTTCTAGGGCATTTGACAGTTGGTGGACATCCGATGACTGGACTGAATTTGAACAACTCTGCCACTGCGATGGCTCGCTCTGTCGTACCAGCCCGCGGCCAGCCTTTGATGCCGCCTGCTTCCGACCCAGGTTGAAGTCGTATTCACTTATTTAAAACCCGTTTAAGGCCTTAGTATGTTCCTTTTGATTTAGAGGTGAATTGAAGTAGTGTGGGACGCTTGCCCTTGTATAGTCTTTGATACTGATGATATTCAGTGTTTATTTGAAGACTGAAACTCCGACTCTTAAAAGAGTGCTTTAATCACATGATTAACTATTGTAATCCTGCAATAATTGCTGGCGTCCCATTTAGCTTCACAACAAATTAGTGGGAAGTGGAGAAGCAGTGATGATGTCGGTATGATTGCATTGACGCTTAACATCCGGCGGAGACCACCCACAGTTGTCATGATGTTACGGTGTCTTGTTGCGGGTGGAGGCTTGGCTGTGTCTTCTGGGCCAGCCGCTGTTACATGTCCGCTGTCGTGCTCAGCACTAGCACTAGTAAGCAAGTACTAGCACTTGCTGCGCTGCTGAAATTCACCATGGCAACTGGTGTCTACTATCTCTATTTGCTAACAGTTGACGGAAAATTTCAGCTAAAGGGTAAAACAAATTTCAGTTGAAAATGTATAACGTTTCTAATTAAGTTTGTAAGACACAACTTACAACAAAGAACGTTAGAAAATATCACTTACACTTTGTCCGTATTTGTCGCCATCTTGCGCTTAGCAATTCGGTCTGCTTAAAAAAGCACTGAGTGCACTGAGCAGCAGCTAAGTAAAACTAGGTCAGCCGCTTGCCGATTGTACAGTTCGCTGGCCAGTGGCTGGGTAGCAGCTGACTCAGGAGTTTTAGCCCTTATCGCCTCTACAAATGATGGTCGCTGAACTTGTTGTAATTACTGTGTGGGAATCAGGTATGAGTGTAAGTGGCTCAATTCCTTTGCCAGCTCCTCCATCGATACACTCGTACACCAGCGGTGATGAAGGTGGCATTGTGCGTGCCAGAAGTTCTGGCAAGATCACCGCCATGCAGATCAGGTGCTGTGCTCAGCCTCTGACAGTTTCATCTTACTCTGCTGCTAGTCATTGTGTTCAGTGTTAAATACATGCTGAAAATCGCAAAGGTACTTTTAAAAACAATAAACAGTGAATTACAAAATTCTGTTAACTGTACAGACTACAGATGTATGAAGTTGCTAGAATGCGATAGAATGTATTTATAATGTACAATATGTACAACTTGTTCCCCGAGTGACAGGTAATTGTTTACAGGTGTAAGTTTGGCCAGCTCGGCCCCAGTAAAGGCCAGTTCAACTCACCACATGGCTTGTGTTTACAGGTGTAAGTTTGGCCAGCTCGGCCCTGGAAAAGGCCAGTTCAACTCACCTCATGGCTTCTGCCTTGGCATGGATGAGGACATAGTCGTCGCTGACACCAACAACCACCGTGTCCAGGTGTTTGAGAAGTCCGGCGACTTCAAGTATCAGTTTGGCATTCCAGGTGAACCATTGGACCTGCTAAATAATCAGCATAGCTGAGTAGCTCATATAGCTAATAGCTCACATAGTTTGGTTATGCTTGTTGGAGCAAAAGAAGATAGGAAGGCTGCATAGAACGCCAACCACCTTGTTGCCTTTTGAATTTTTTGAGACACTTCCTCGAATTTTCTGAAGTTGACTGGGAGAAAGTGACGATCGAACTTGTCTCTTAATCTTGTCACAGAATGAATGTGTTGGAATCCAGTTGTGTTTGTGCTGCGGGTATCTGATGCTAATAGTTTTGACACACGTAAACATTTAAAAGCTGATTAAGTGTTTAGACTGGCATATGTCTATTATAGTGACTCACAGTTGGCCAGTATTCTGTTGCTAGTTGTGCTGATGTTCTGTCTTCTTGTCAGGGATTGAGCTGACCATAAATGTCACTGCATCTGTTGCTGTTAAGTATCAGAACTACTCAGTATGGAATGACTGTAGCACATACATATGTATAAGTGTCACCAGTATGTGCAAATAAAAGCATAATTTTCATTCCTCTGCTTGTCTCACCAATCAGGCATTTTGTGTCACTGGACCACACTAGTGGAACTCTTATGTTTGACCTCCAACAATCTCATCTCATCTCACTCCGCTGCCATTCGTTCTGTTCAGTGTTAGAAACGTTTCTGTTTGTTGAGTAGCACTCAGCAACTTTTCAAGAAGTGATCTTACTTGCTCTTAGTTATTTGCTTAATCCTATGTGTTACTTGTATTCTTTTAATTTGTATCATTAAATGTGCTAATACTGTTTGTTACTATTTGAAGTAATTACATGTCTTCTATGTATCTTCAGACTGTTTGTTGGAGTGTCTTGTGACACATTGAGATTGTGAGCAGTAATGGCTGTCTCTGTCTCGTATTGACATCAACAGTTGTTTATCTGTCTTCGCTGGCTGCTGGCAGATTTTTGTGGTTCATGGGCATTTGCCTTACTGATGAATAATATGCCTGTGCTACTGTAGGGCGCGAGGAGGGTCAGCTGTGGTACCCGCGGAAGGTCGCGGTGATCCGCACGTCTGGCAAGTACGTGGTCTGTGACCGCGGCAGTGAGCGCTCTCGTATGCAGATCTTCACCAAGAATGGACAGTTCATCAAGAAAATTGCAATCCGCTACATCGACATTGTTGCCGGACTGGCTATCACTACACAGGGTCTGTGCAGTATTAACTGCTTGCCTGTCTGGCTTAGCACGTGTGAGGAGCTGTCTCTTTGATCATTTGCAACTGACAACTTGATCTTCTTTCACACAGTCATTGTACACCCTCCCTTGCTGATATTATTATTATTTTGTTCTGTTTTCTGTATTTTACTATATTACGAGTTAGTATTTTGCTTGCATATCAGAAAAGATGGCCTTTGAGTAGCTGTTAAGAGACGTTTTGTATTTAGAATCTCTAGTTGCTACTGTCTTCACCATTACTGCAGTTGATACTTGATAGACGTGAAGTGTGCAGAGTTGTGGAGTATGGACTTGTTGAACGAGTGTGCTCCACGGCTGAAGCTTATGTGGAGTAAGTCAGTGGAAAGTTTGGTCCAAGTTGTAGTCCATTGTTCTGGTCAGCATGTATGTCTTCATGACTTTCCTGCGGTTAACGGCATTCATTGTACAATAAGTCCACCTCGTTTCCTGGCCGAATGTCATAAAAGGCGACTAAACGAGGGTAGTTTTGTTTTGCTGTGTTTTGTGTTCTTTGGTTTTCTGGGTTGTGTTTAGATTCTGTATTGTTTGTACTGTTAATTTGTCTTCTGTCCTGTATTTATCAGCATGAACCAATGTGAATGGCACTGTGTAGCCTAATTGTGCTGTTAAGAATCTACTCACTCACTCACATTCAAAATGCTGGACTTAATGCCGGTCCTTAAAGAGCTGAGCGAGTGGTTTTACTCCGAAGACCAGGACTGGACCAAATGTTTGTGCGTCCGATAGTTCTACAGCGTGTCTGTTTGCCTGCTTTGGACTGTATCTGCCCAGTTATTGCAGTCTGTAAGTTATTGCAGTCTGCAGTCTGTGAGTAGTTTATTACTCATGATTGTGGTCTCGACTGTATGCTGAGTGAGTGAGTGTTTAGCTGCAGCTAGGAGAGAACAGAGCCTGATTCCCACAGGATTTAATCTACCCGGTATCCGAAAACTTGCTGCGTGTATGTGCGTCATGGGCGCCGATCTGTTCTCAACATTGTGGGGTCTGATTCAGAGGCATTCGAAAAGGGGAGGAGCTGTGCTGTGCACCTCCCCGATTTTGGAGTCTGGGGCTTGCCCCGGAAAAATTTTAAATATTAATGTTGTTTTCATTCGAAGTTTTAAGCAGTGCACTTTACAGCACGAAGGAGTTATTAAGTGCTTAAAACTTCAAATAAGACAACATTAATTATTGAACGTGTTAAGGTAAAATTTTTGTGTGGTCTAATGCATTGAGGACCCCACAGGAAAATTTGTGTGGGGTCACACTGGTCCCATGGGATCGATGCCCCTGATGTGTGTTGAGTTTGATTGGCTGTTAGAGATGACTGTGTGTTGGTTGTGTGACATTAGGTTACATCGTGGCGGTTGACAGCGTGTCACCAACCGTGTTCTGTATCTCGGAGACAGGCGATCTCATTCGCTGGTTTGACTGCAGCGATTACATGCGTGAGCCGTCCGACATCGCTGTCAGTGGCAAGGAGTATTTTGTGTGCGACTTCAAAGTGAGCAATATTACCAACGCTGAATTTATCAGCTACTCATCATCTCAGGCTGTATGGGGGAGGGGTTCATCGGTATGTCCAAGTCATCCCCACCTCCAACCCTCCCCGGTGTATACACCTGCACAATATATACCATTTCATTCCTTACCTTTTTCTCCTCTTTTTTGTGTAGATGTACAGCCAAATCCGGCTTTACCTAATGCATTAATTAAATTCTCAACTTTTTTTTAGATCACCACTTTGTCTAATCACTGTCATTGTCAGCAAACTTAATAACAAAAAACTGCTTGAGGAATGGCGTGTAAACATCCTGCCAGGTGTTTAATTGTGGCGCCGTGTGACCCGTGAAGTTGGTGCACAAGCTGTCAGTGGTTGAGAGGTCAGGGTTGTCAATACACCCCAGGCTGCGAGTTACATTGCTTGCTCTAATACTTACTATTAGAGCTTTTGATTTGAAGACGACCTTAAACGACCTTTACGGGTTACCAACACCGACCTCAATTGGTATCATATTATTTGTCTCAGCAACAGATGACACTGTTTCTTTACAATTTAGTAGCAGAATGTCTATATAAGTTAGGCCGTAGACTGTCCTCCGTGATTAGCAATTATGTACTGGTGGGGTAGGATTATTTTATGTACCATACGAAGGGAAATATGTTGTTTACAACTAGTAGCGGGCTGTGTGTGACAGGGTCACTGTGTAGTGGTGTTCAGTGAGGACGGCCAGTTCCTTCACCGCATCGGCTGTGAGAACATCACTAACTATCCCAACGGCATCGACATCAGTGACGCCGGCGACGTGCTGATCGGCGACAGCCACGGCAATCGGTTCCACATCGCTGTGTTCCAGCGTGACGGCTCGCTGATCGGTGAGTTTGAGTGTCCGTACGTCAAGGTGAGTCGCTGCTGTGGGCTGAAGATCACGTCGGAGGGATATGTCGTGACCCTGGCCAAGAACAACCAGCACGTGCTCGTTCTCAACACCCTCTACATTGCCTAGGCGATGACCAGGTGCTCCTTGACGACGAGCCTGTGTTCCTTGACGACCAGGTGCCGCCTGTGTCCTGTTTGTTTACTCGGTGTTTAGTTGTTATTCACTTTTGACACGTTCCATTTGTTGTTTACATGAGCGATAGTTGAATATACATCGGCCCCTTCTTGCGTGGGTTCTTCAGTAGCAATAGAGCTGGTTCAGGACGCCTTTGTTTTGTGTCATGAAAGTCACACTAGTATGTGGTCATTATGTGTTGACGTGTGGAATGGCAATAACATTGGTGCCTTACTTATATTTGTTCAGAAATGATTAGTTGCACCGAATGGTGTCGTACTATTTTCCAACAGTGCTCAATTCGCCGATGTTTGTAATGCAGTATATATACATGTCCTTCTGTTTCTGTGCACGTTCACACAGTAACAGAATAAACTGAGTTTATTTTTGACAGAGTCACACATCTTAATTCACCGCCGTATTAAGACGATTGTGTCTGACGGTATTTTATCAAATTTCCATTTGGCATCAGTTTTTGTTTAGTAGCCTAAGTTGTTTTCAAAGTAAAGTTAGAAGTGCCTTCCATGTATTCTGCTAGTTTACAAAGTCGTTCTGTTGGTTTAGTGGTTTGTTTGTTCGTTTGTTTGTGCACAGTATAACTCAGAAAGTGGTGGGCGGATTGGGATTAAATTTGCAGCGTAAGTTCATTATTGGGCCCCTTAGGCAAAATTTTCAGTTGATGATTTGGCAATGGGTGACATTGCAGCAGAACCATCAGATACAGCATGTAACACTTCAGACCAGGGGCTGGTTTCCAGGGGTCAAACCCACCCTGCAACCGTAAAACCTCAACCATCCATCCATCCATACATCCTGCAACCTAAGACGGTGAGCCCTAACCCCCAAATTTTTTAATACCTGCAATTTCCATGGTCCAACCATTTTAGTTACAGTTACTAAAATTTTGCAAGATGACCTAACATGACCAGTCGATGAATTTTATTGGTAGACCAATTTCGTACCAAGGGGGTAGGCTCCAGGAAACCAAATTTTTGAAACGTCATATTCCCATGCATAAATTATTGAATGCACAGCTGCAAAATTTGACAATTTATCAGGGCCAATTAATGAATGTGCATGGTCCAGCCCACCCCAAGGATGTTTGCCCCCACTGCCCAAAAGTTTCTAAATGTGCAGTATCTTTATTAGAAATGTTCGGCCGAGTTCTACAGTATTTTCAGGTTAATTGGCAACAAGCGTGCATCACTTTCCACCCCATATATGGGGTGGTGTTGGGGGGGGTATGCCATCTGTTGAGGACCTTTCTAGTTCGGTAGTTTAACCACGTATATATACTGTTCTCCTCATGTTCATTTAATGGATTATCGGCACATTTATCAGTAACAAGAGTTATTGAGTAACAGCAGTTTGTCCTGTGGCAGTGACTTGTCCACATATTGCTGCCATTATGTCAACGAGTCAGTGATATAATTCTGAACCATGTAGATACTGTACTGTATATTGAAATGCCTTCCTACTGACTTTTGGCTCAGTACTTTGAACGGTGGCTTATTGTCACAGTGTGAGTAAATTGCCAGCCACACTGCAGTGTAGCGGTGTTTGATACCAAAAACTCTCGTCATTCTTGATAGTGGTACACACCAGTGCTTGAATGATGAATATACTGTGCCGATGTCTGTAGCAAGACTTAAAGCTCAACAATTGGAACGCTGGGCGCTGTAAGTGGTAAATCTGGTTCTTCGGAAGGTCAAAGGGTTTCTGAAGCTCCTGCACTGAAGCTGCCGGACAGTTTTTTTGGTATTTTATGGATGCCAGATACCATTTGCCAACACTTGAACAGCACAGTTAGTTTACGTCAGTCTTTTTTAAAATATATTCATCACTGGTGCATTATGTCCATTGTGCATGTAATGTTCACACGCATGTGTGACAAATTAATTTCACGTCTTGAATGTCCATGAGACAGAGTTGAAATTCATTTATTCCATTTTGAGACGGTCAACGCTGTCAATTTGTTAAAAGGTTAAAGGTTATATGGTGTAGCTTTTTGTGTACACACCTCAGAGCTACGGGACATCACCTGCCATATAGGATCACACAGTGTTAGTTACCTGCCACCTGACACAGGTGAACGTGCCCAACCCCAGCCAGAAAGGAGGGATGGAAGGCTGAGTTGACCAAGGAGGCTGGTTGCATACCGAGAATGGTTTACCCGCCCACAGACGGTTACCCATCCAAGTATTAACTGGGCCCGACATAGAGCAGCTACTGTTAAGCCAGGCCACCACCTGTAATAGCACTGCTTACTGAAGACTTAATGTGTTACTGCTGTATGAGTTCAATTCTAGCTGCTTGGTTTAGATCTCACCAATGTATCCTTGACTGTAGAACTGTTGATATGACTATATATGGTCGTCTCCTTGTCTAAACATCTAGTTATATTTTGCGTTGTCAATCCTCATTGATATTCTTATGCGTTTGCTATCTTTCACATTATAATGACATTAATTGCAGTATATGTCATGGTGCTTTACATTTAGCAGACAATTATTTTAGATATTGTGTGTCTACTTAATTACTTTTACCAGAGAAGTATTGCGCTAACTGCAAGCCGTTAGCATGTGAATGCGTTCTGCTGCCTGTGGGGCAATGTTGTCTCGTTGGGGTTTAACAGCGAGATTTTATTTTTTTGTTCATATTTATTTGTTTTGGGTTTGATTTTTGTTTGCCGTTTATGTGGCCAATGTGGAGATGGAAGGTCATTTTACGTTCTGATTTTATGTAAATAGAAACTCGGTTAAGTCGCCAAGAACAAACACTTTACAATCATCTCAGAATAGGTCATAACCTAACGAACTCTTACCTATTAATGGATGAAGATCCCCCTATATGTATAGCTTGTTATTCTTTATTAGAACGAACCATCCATCCATCCATCCCGCGTTGTGTGAACAGATGTATGAGTCGATTTAAAAGTTCAAAACTGCCGGCAGTCAAGAAGTTTTAGCGCAAAAGTCTCGAGTTTTAATGTTTAATGACTTAATGACAGCGAATCTACAGTTGGTAGCACTGGTGGATTATTGTTTGAAAATGAGAGCACGCTGCGTATAACTAAACAGTCAGTGTGATGGGAAAATGTAAATGTCAATGAGTGTTTGTTTTGGTGCCTCTTATGAGAGTGTGCTGGATGCGTTTCTGTTGTAATTAAACCATGTAATATGTGTTCATACAAAGTGTTGTAACTCGTACCTTAATAGTCTGTGAAGGCAGTTTTACTTTCTGTTTACCTGTCTGTTTTCATCTCTGGAATTCTGTACCACGTTGGGCTCTATCTGCCAAAATGTAGTGTTTTTCAAGCCAGGTATCCTATAATCCGCCCAATCTACTGACCGAACACTTGACTATTTAAGAAAATTTGGTCAAAATAAGTGTCAGATTTTGTTGTTTTCTGAGAATAAACAGTTACTACATTATGTGCAGTTTCCAGTGGTAGACGTGTCATTAATTCATTAAAAGCAGAAATACGTTTCTTGGAATGCTTGAAGTTTCTTGGTGCTATTACAGTCGTGTTAAAGTGCTTCGTTGTCCGTCATGATTATCTCATTTTGTGATGTTCTGTTCACATTGCCTGTGTCTAGAGCTGATGTTGATACGTTCTGTGTGATGGCCGCGTTTATTTTCGATTGCACTGTTTAGCTGCGTATTTGTTTTTCTTATACACATATATTATATACATGAAACGACCCGATGTTTGTACATGCTAGTCGCATTTACTTATAATTTCTGTGATTCGATCACATTACCGAAGTGGCTGCATGGTGCATTTTGTTTGAGATGTCTTTGTGATTGACATAATTCAGCATATCTCAAGCGGTCGTTCGTGAGCTTCATACAACTCTGTTAGTTGATGCGGTTCTTTTTATGCACGTTTATTGTCCTGCGCCGAATGTTGCAGTTGCCTATATATACTAGCAGGTTTTTACTGCAGCTGTTTACGTTTTGAATTTTTGACGCGATTTCCGTTACGGCAAAAGTTTACCTTTTTTGACAATAATTTTCAGCAAAACTTGAATGCAGTTTTATTTCTTTTTTACAAGTTGTTCGACAAGACTGAGCTGGGATGTATTTTGTGCCAATACTGGTGCGCGTTGTGTTTACTTTTAGCTTTTTGAAATGAAGCTTGTTCGTCATGTTTATTCGTCAAGCTTGTTTGACATGTTTATTCATGATTATTCGTTTTGCATTTACCGTTGAATGTTTGTGGTTGACGAAAATGTTTTTTCCAACTTCATTGTTGAATTTACGGATTCGCTAGTTAGCAGCAGAACCAACATTCATTGTCCTGTACAAGGAAATTGTTTAGGGATTGTATCACAGATTGTGTATTACCTATAGAAACATCTGTGATGCAATATTTTGTTGGAACTCAAGCCATATTGACATCAGTGTTTTTTCCTCGACTAAAACTAAAACTAAAACTTCGCCAACGAAAATAAATTAATTTTCGTCATGCTGACGAAAACTATAACTAACAAGAAGCCAAGCTGTCGCTAGGATAGCCGACCATACTGCCAAAATTGTAGGGGTCACTTGACCTAGGCCACGCCCACTTTCAGGGGAATTATTTGTGCGCAGGCTCGGCATTCCCCATACAAAGCTGCGTACCAAATTTGAAGTCTCTAGCCCAAGTAGCTTTCGAGATATTGCGCTCTAA
>Ga0056114_1000458_pt1 | contig 14219 bp, 7 predicted proteins | sample WorMetHERISLAND1_FD_77005 | JGI IMG/M metagenome (GOLD analysis project Ga0056114, IMG submission 77005) | Marine gutless worms symbiont microbial communities from Max Planck institute for Marine Microbiology, Germany - Olavius loisae HERON... ...
CGCTGTGGCTGGTCCAGCTGCGTGGAACTGTCTGTCCGCAGAACTTCGACGACCGGACTTGTCAATGGCTATGTTTCGTCGACTACTGAAGAACTCGTTATTCGCTTCATTGCCACATATAGCCCCGACCTAGTTTTCCGCCCCTGTCAAAAGTCACGACCGAGTTTTCCCCAACCGAGTTTACCTTTTTCCCAGACCGAGTTTGCATCGACCGAGTTTACCTACACCCCGTCACGTTGGTACGACACCAATGCGTCGCATTAGCCTCTGATTGGTATGGTTGTAATGATTCCCAGAATAAACAAATTTGTTCGAGTGTTTCTACCACGTCTCATTCTATCGCAATCTGTCGATTTAGTGTTATATAGATCTTGGCCGTGGCCCATGAGAAAAACATACCAACACCAAACAAAGAGTTAGCTGAAGATCGATACTGGCTACACTTGACGAGTTCGTATGTGTCAATATTATACAAACTTTGTAAAGCGAATACCAACATATAGGCTTGTTCTCACTTTCTATCAACGAATTCCAGTCACCGGCATTTGAGAAGAAAGACTGACCAAGGCCGCATCAGTTCCACCATTTACGACGCTTAAAATTAAATTTAACGTACTTTAATGTGCTCACAATTCTGCAGACATTTATTTTAATTCTACTGAACTCAAAGATTGGAGTCAAGAATGTTACAGCCTACATGTCTTACTGACATTCTCTTAAACTAGAATATCCTATTATCGTTTTTCGTTAATTGTCCTTTTAATGAGTGTCACGCTTGTTTGCAGCTAATTCTGACAGCATAAACAGATCATGGGCCTGACGAGCAGTGCATCGGGTTCTTTCACGAAGACTGAAGCACGTCGCTGTCGTGACATTCGAGCATTACTCTGAGCGCAGTAACTTTGCAATAACGTAGGCCAACTCTTCGTACTACAACCAGCAAATCATTATTGCAATGCAGCAATCGTCCGTAACAGTTAGGCCTAACCACCAGTTAGGCGCGGCCTATTATAGATATACGTGTGCATTAGGGACTCAGACCAGCTGGACTTGTTACTCGTCGGGTCGGCTTTATTTTTAGTTCCTTCTGTGGATTTCTTCCAGGTAACGTGTGGTATGTACTATATTTGCGAACGTACACTAAACGTCGCATCGCATATTGCATAGACAGACACATCTCTAGAATAGTTTGTTGTGAATGTGTTTGTCGAGATGAACGGCCATGGAATCAAGCCATTTAACCTTAAGTGGGTGTGAAATGGAGAGATTAAAAACTTAATTTGTTATTCATTCATCTTCTGTAAAGTTCGTGGAAATGCACACAAACCTTCTGACATGTCTGACTTGCTTGTTATGCATAATGCCTCTGGTATGGAGTTGCAGTAGAGTTTAACGCCTCACCCGTAAAGCAATGAAATATAGAAGTAACAAACCACACAGAAAAACTGTAGTGAAAAGCGATCTGTTATGATTGCTTGACAGTATGATGCAATTTCACCAGATTACTGAATCAATATAATTTCACAAGGCACTGTAAAGACATCATATTAAGCTTAATTTGGTAAATCAGAAAATGGCGGTATTATTCCATGGCAAATTTAATCAGAATCAGGTTTTAAAGGAGATTTTGTAAAATGAACTCGGTACGACTTTTAGTTAAGGAAATCCTTGAGATCTGACTGCACAAAGTGTTTTGCGTACAAACAGGGTAGTGTAGCAACACATCTGAGGTGAGGTGGGATCTTTATTAATAATTTTATTGCACAGTTCCAGCTGAGTACGTCGGTGAAAGAATTGTGAAAATCGGTCAATATTTAGCAAAGATATGGACAAGAGTATAGTGTCTCCTTTTTTGACTCACGGTGTATAGGACATGTGGCCAGGAAACGAGATGGGCCTATTCTGCAACGCTCCACAGCCAACATGGGACAAAATCAGAACTAGCTAAATGAATAGCTATAAAGTGAACTATTTTTGATCACTATCAACCCTCAATTAAACAAAACTATCGTTTTAAATAAAATTCACGTCATGGCAGACCAACATCTACACTAACTGTAAACAAGGAATTTAATGACAAGACCAAACTCTTGATATACCAGTGCACATTATTACTGAAGCAGTCAACAGTGGATACCGGTACAGAAATATCGTGTAAATATATTATCAACGACAAAAAGTGAACCAATGAATAAGGCACAGAAATACAAACGATAACAGTTTAAACTAAAGCAAACTACAGCATACAAAGTTCCTCCATACTTCTCACACACAGATCATCACGCCTCTACGCAGCATTCTTGACCAACCAATGTATTGATCACATCAGTTAAACAGTGAGATAAGAATTTATGTCAAATTCAGTGCCTCTCATGTGGCAACCATTTGGCATTATATAAATTCATTGTTGTCTTGGTGGCATGAATACATGGTAAACACAAATCTAAACAGAATGCATGTACAATCACTACTGTTATTGCACAAATGTACGATACTTGTAGAAAATCCTAAAAGAGTCCATTTGCACACGTTTACAAACACTTAAGAACATAAGTAAGATGACGCATTGTGTACCTGATATTAATGCTTAAATGCAGATTTTATCAGGATCCAGGTGTTATCCACCAAAATCCAGGGACATCCCGGGACATCTGTCAGTATCCAGAGGGCAATTGGCCGAGCCAGGTTCAGTGGAATGTGTCACAGGTTTGATTGATGACTGATTATGTCACAGCACCAAGTAGAACACGACAGCGCGAATAAACACGCGATTAGGCGTCACAGCTTGTAGAAAAATACTGAGTGTTCTCGGCCCACGTTTTCAAAACTTCTTAGGAAAATCTTGGTAACATTTCTCATTTTAGGACAATCTTTGGAAATATCTGGGAAAGCACTAACCAGACATAATTTCACTCTACTCACTAATTCACAATTTATCAACGACACGTAATAATGTCCAACATGACGCAAAAATAAAAGTTATTATGAAACAAAATTATTGCGTTATTATTTCCTAATTTGGGAATTAGCTTTGCTAAATATTTTCCTATGATTTTGCAGAGATAAGAAATCTTCCATGATTCTCCTCAGAAGTTCTGAGACCGTCAGCCCTGGTGCTATTGCAGAGAAGTTCTGTGGATCCGGTTATGCTTTCAGTAATTCCAATAATTCACCGAGCAGTTTGTATTATTTAACGACTGCCACAAAAAGCCTGTATTTTTCTGCCGTAGCAGCTGGTGCTTTCAGGCTTTTTCGAAAAAAAATAAAACAGCAGAGTATTAGCAGTAGCAGTAGTAAAACTGATTCTAATAATAATCATGTAATTGATTCTAATAATGTGTTTAGTGGTTTTTCTCCACCTTTTATTCTCTGTTACCGTATATTTGGTGAATAAACTGTCAAACGCTGCATCAGGCACCGGCTCAGTTCATCAGTTGATGGTGACACATAAACACAGACTAGAGACGTTCACAGGCAATGGTCAACAAGCTATCAACTGTCTGCCGCCGACGATGATGTATGTTGCTTTGCTTTGCTCATCAACGCGCTGTTCTCAGTCTTCATCTGTTTGTAGTCGGTCGTGATCTGTTCCAGATTCGCTGCTAGTTTCTTAGTGTCTTCAGACTCCAACTGTTACCAGACACATAAACAGTTGTGACACAGAGACCATTCAGCAGTGACGATCAAAGACCTCGGCTGTGTTTCTAACATCAGACTCCAACTGTTACCAGACAGACAAACAGTTGTGACGAAGAGACCATTCAGCAGTGACGATCAAAGACCTCGGCTGTGTTTCTAACATCGTAAGAAACAACACACATTTCATGCATGTGGCGTCCACCGAACAGAACCAAACAGCATGTCTTCCGACGTCTACACGTCACAGATTGGCGACAAGAGTTTCTCTGTAGCCGGACCACGGCTATGGAACAACCTACCGACAGAGATCCGGAGGAGAGGCACTACGTTCGAACATTACAGACGATTACTTAAACTATGTTTTTGTTAGTTTAGGCTGCGGCGCATTGTGACTTTTACTTAAGTGCGCCAGATATAAGCACTCTAACTCACTCACAAGTGTCAGTCCATCACCTGAGTTAGAGTAATCAATTTGTTCATGCTAATATCAACAGACTGACAGACAGATATTTTACAAGAACAATAAGAAACAACAATAGTGTCATTTATTGAGCTGCAGTTGGTCAGAGATAAAACGAACTATTTCCAGGCAGAGCACTCACACAGGTGGTCAGATCAATGCAATGCACAAAGTAGTTCCAGAAATCAGAGAAGTTAAGATTATAAATTTATTTAGCATCGATCTTACTATAGCTGAATCTGGCTTACTATATGCAAGATATTAGATGCACAGTATTTCTATAGTTTGCTTTCCAGGTGTATGAATACACAGCAAATATGTGCTGGTCTATATGTATAACTAACAATGAGTTCTCATTGGCTGACGTGTGTATGTTGGTATCAGTCGGTGTCCAATGACCGTGTTTCTGTGGCTGGTCACATTTCAGCCAATAAGAATTCAGTATTTCTGACGAAATAATAACGCATATTGTACTTTTAAAAACAAAGACAAATACAAGCCATGTATTGTAAATCTCTCACCACAGAGTGAAATTTCCGATAAATGAAATGAAACATTTCAAGGAAATTCAACTTGTGGCCTGCTATCAAGCTGTGATTAACCTGTGAACGTTCTGCTACTCTGAAGCAATGCTGAGTTCCCTCGCAGACATCACAATGTGCTGATATCCAGCTTGAGTATCATACACTGAGGACCAAAATACAAGGCGCGTGATAACAAGGCTGCAAACCTGGTCTTCAAGGTCTCGTATCTCTCGCATGATGACACCAGATTCTTCGACTGTTTTGATTAACAAGCTGCAGTTCTGCAACAACAAGTTCAGTATCATCACACGACCAGTCTTCATTCAGTGCCATCAACAGCACGCTATTTACGCATAAATCAAATGTTCGCTTTAAGTACACCAACTACACTTGGATAGTGAAAGAAACTTTAAAAACACCACTACAACTTCTGACAACATGAGTCTATTAGAGTACTTTCTCACAAAGGTTATTTTGCAAAATTTCACTAAATAACGAAGCATTTTAGGCAAATATACACACACGTTACAGACAACTTCATCACGTGTGGGAAAAGATTTCAAGAGTTAACCCTTTGACGCCTACTGTTGCCATATGGATACAACTATAATGCATCCTGTGCTAGACGAGGTTAAACCGTCATTTGTAATTTTTGACATCTGGGCACTCTGACGCTCAGGACTGAGCGTCAGAGTGCCCAGATGTCAAAAATTACAAATGACGGCTTAACCCAGTCTGGCAAAGGATGCTTTATAGCTGTACCCATATGGCAACAGTAGGCTTTAAAGGGTTAATGTTTAAAACAGCAGCAATCAACAGCAGACTGAGACACTTTCTTATGTCAAATACACCTTCATTCCATCCCACAGTTTGGTGCCTGCAATTAACCCTTTGACGCCCACTGTTGCCATATGGATACAACTATAATGCATCCTGTGCTAGACCAGGTTAAACCGTCATTTGTAATTTTTGACATCTGGGCACTCTGATGCTCAGTCCTGAGTGTCAGAGTTCCCATAAGCCATATAACATCGTACTGTGGGAAATATTAAACAAATGTACAAATAAAAAAACAAGACCAACCTCGTGAAATGATGCCAAATATTTATACGCTTTGCGGACGGCGTCGTCCTTCTTGGCATCCTAACACACCACACATCGGCGTTATCAAAACAAGTAACAAAACCTGGCGACATTTTGTGAGCAAGCTGGAGGACTTGTAGTATGGCAACTGCAGAACTAATACATCGACACTAACAAGCCACAAGTCTGTAACACACCGAACTGTGACCGATGTTGTAATAAGCGTTCTGGTAGAAAAAGCTACCGGCGATATCACCTGTATATTGTCAAACTCTGTCTGTGTTCCTCAGCATATGTATGCGTGTGTTTGCTGATAATAAACATCCATGACATTCAAATCACAGCAATGTTCGTCGTTGATTTTGGCTGTTTATATTTACCGCTGTGAATACTTGTCTGTAGTTTAGCTACTGTCGTGCTGTACATGTTAACTGCAAGACTGCACGGCACTCCTGTCACATGTATATACTAATAGTGAACTTACTAGCTCGCCAAATTTAGCACGAAAACACGTCATGGAGAGTTAGCATAAATAAGGCGTTTGAAGATTCAAAAACAACCAATAGCAGACAGTCTATCGCTGGCATTTCTCATGATGTATTTATTTAAAATACGCAAAACCAACATAATCCATGTAATGCCTGTAAGGTTATCTAGTAAAAATAATTATTGCGAAACAAAACTTATGAATTATACAGTTACAGAAGACCGAAGTACTTCCCTTTAAAGCAGTGAAGTTCAACAAGAATTACTACTGCGATTAGCGTGTAAGTCTTACTCGGAATATGAGCTCGTCAGTAATAGCAAAAATCCGATCCAGTTTGCCTGATAACAAGTTGATCTCCTTCTGGACGGCTTTCGTATCTACCAGAACCTAAACAAACAGTTTGCACGACATATCAACACAGCTCATAACACTCTAAACTTTGTCAAATGTCAAAATGAATTTATATAGCGCAATTTCACGCAGAGCATCTCAATTGCGCTCGATGCACTAGTATCTTGCGAACTGGATCGTCTTCAATGTGCGCCGAAAGACACCGTTGCATACAGCCGGTTCACACAGTTCGACAGGCAATGAATTCCATATAAAAAATAAGCTATAAAATGATTTAATCACTATCTAGACTTGAAAAACATAAAACACCACACTCCTTCATACTATGTGGATGAAGACTATCCAGTAGGACCTGAAATCCAATAACCCCTCCCTGAATGAAACAATCGACGTGGCTCAGAATCGTCCACTCTGGAGACTGATGTCTACATTTGGTGTTATGCACTCCTAGTGGTGAATGCTAAAAAGAAGACAGCCTATATAACAGTTATTTTAGTAATAAAATTACACTGAAGAGAAGTGCCTGGATATGTTAGAACAATAACAATAACAGACATTAGCAGCAAATGTTCAATTTCACATATTGTTATATGACATCGAATTTAGTTAGCGACTTGCACAAAACATAATCACTAACTTTGTCAATATCCTGATTCTGCTTTCGAATATTTGAGACAATTTCCAGGATGCGTTGTGTGTATGCAGAACGGTTGATGTCCTTTGGCATCTGATCGTATTCTGCAGCCTGACAACACACTGTTTACGTTAACAACAGCTGCCTCGCCCGACACAAACTACGTCATGTCAGAGGCGGTCTTCACAGCCAATCACTTGACTGATACTGACAAACAAAACGAAAATAAAATGCGAAAAAAAAAATAAATTTATGCACAAAAGTGCGAAAGCACAGCGAAACATAATAGTTTTACTGTGAACCATTCACACATGATACACTGCAGATGGAGACTAATAGCCACTCAACGACATCATGCTATTGTCTTAACCCTTTGACACCCGCTGTTGTCAGCTGTAAAGCATCCTGTGCCAGACCGGGTTAAACCGTCATGTGTATCTGGGCACTCTGACGCTCAGGGCTGAGCGTCAGAGTGCCCGGATGTCAAAAATTACAAATGACGTAACAGTGGGTGTAAAAGGGTTAACATAGTCTGTCAGGTAACAACCAGTAATCCAAACCAGCTGTTTGTAGAGCAGATCTTTATCACGAGCATCAGTCGACATCTGCTTCAGTTTGGCCTGCAGCTCCTTCAAGTCTTCCAACTGTCTCTCTGTGTTGTCCTACAACTCAACGATACATCATTGTTTTCAACGACAGTAAACTTGTGGCTTCAACATGAAAACTATCAATCACTACGGTATTTCTGGCTATTCGTTCGCTGACAGTGTTGTACCAGGTCTTGTGATGTCCATGAAGAGCAAGTCTTTCTTTCTGACAGAGGATTCTGTCGGCAAGACGATACGCATCTCGCTGCCGAAGCAACAGCACCATTGCACAGAAAATAAAACATAAAATAAATATTGTTATAATATCATCATCACCAGAAATATTGAAAGTTAGTCATGTTACCAGTAATAAAAACTACACGGCACCAACACGGCATTATGGCTGAACATATTATAGATTCATACGGCTGAAAAGCAGACTAAATAAAAAACTGTTCCACGAAAGCAAATAAACAGAAATATTGACACATTATTTGGGCTCGAGTAATATCATGTAAGCTGCCACGATGTAATAGACTTCATCATTCCGTCCATAATTAGAACAAATCACAGGAATGACTGTACCATTGTGCTTTAGGGTGAAAATGTCTGACAGAAAGCAGGTGATTTTTAACAGAAAGCAACGACTCGATAAACACAAAATCATGTACAAGTGTAGTGACGCCCAAAACAGTAATAAGAATCAGCAGCCATTCTTCTTACTAAACTGTGTGATGATAAGTGAACACGATGAAATGTTACCACGGCGCCGGCAGCGGAGTCTTTCAACGTGCGATATTTCTCAATGAGTGGAACGCGGTGTTTCTCCCACTGGCTGGCCAGGTTCAACAGTCGCTTGGAACTTGCCTCTGCCATTGTCTACAATAACGACACAAGCAACTTCAGTGTAACTGTCATTCATTACAGACACATCACAGCCAGCTGATGTTTCTGCAAGCAAAACATGTACAATGGTCAGATAACAGGCTAGGCACAAACGTAGGAGAGAAATTCTCACAGAAATTTCCCAAGTTTTCCAGGCTTTTTCAGAGCCACAAACTTACTTTTCCTTAGGTCATCGCAACAAAAGTAATTGTAATAATGACCTCGATCAAGGGTCATTCCATATAAATGCCAGCAAACAGGTCATGCTGCACTATGGCCATGTCAGTGCACAAGACTGTTCTGTTCATTTGAAGTCCAAAATAGTAGTTTGACACAAATATTTCAATGTCGAACAAAACAAATATTTTTGTTTGTTACAATTTTTCTACGACATTGCACAGAATTCCCTGAGATTTCCGTGTTCAGAGAATTCCCCGAGTATTGCAGGTTTTTCAGATTTGTGGACACCTGAATAAGTGAATCAGTTATGACCGTCCTCCAGTCAACACTGACACTGAGTTTATTGCACACTTGCGGCTGAGTAGCCAAGTAGCTGAATAACAAATTAACAACACAGGATAAGAAACAAGTGCAAATAAAGACAGTGACAACAATAACAATATCAGAATTGATAACAACAATAAAAAAAACTTGCTGGAAGGGTACTATAATTTTTTCATCAGACATTCCACCAGGGAGCAGAATCCAGACAGACTTCTGGGAGGTTACCCCCATGTGTTTCTACTACTTGCTGACATTAACTGGGCACACTGTATATATGCTGTCTGTTGGACTTTATTTCTTCCCAAAGGACTTATTTAAAGTTATTTCAACCAGTCACAACAGAACAACTACTGAATAAAATTAACAGGTAGAATGCATACGCCCAAAACTGAGTTTTTGATTATAAAATGTGTCATTTGTGTCAGATACATGTATGTGAAAATAATGAAACAGAACAGCCAGTTTTGATTTCTGACCCATTTTCGGTCACAGGGAACCACGTTTACATTCCGTGATGCCGACAGCTGAACTGTTGGCTTTGACTCAATGTCACAATGTCATCTCCCAACTGTGACACGGTCAAAATCAACAATTCCAACTGTTGCCGCGGCTCACGACTGACCTCAAGCCGAGATATGTTGTTAGCAGCGTCTGGCAGCAGGTCTAGGGTGGTTTTTCTCAAGTGCATCGTGTCTTCCTTGTCACTGTTGGACGTCTCCAAAACCTTCACCTGCTCCGCCATCTACACAAGCAGCTACATGCAATAGAGCTGGGTTCTACAGTAAGTACAGCAAAATGTCAGTGAAATAATCTCGACATCAGAACAAAGCATCTACAACACTCGATCTCACCATCGAAGCTTGAGACCTGCCACATGCAAACGTCAATCTTAGGCTGCCGATGGAAAACTTAGCTTAATGCTTCCCAGTTCTGCTAAACCTGTCAGGAATCAAATGGTACCACCATTTGCGGAATGCTGAGGTGATACGGACGACTGGGAAACCACGCCTGTCAGCTATTGTCCATTGTCCTAGCACGCATTTCTCCCTGTCTGGCCACACTATGTGAATGCCAGACAAAACAGACGCCAAGAAGATCTTAACAGCTTCCCGCCTGGAGAAATCGAGGAGACCACCAGGACGTCCTTGTACTATGTGGATGAAGACTATCCAGCAGGACCTGAAATCCAATAACCTCTCTGTGAATGAAGCAATTGATGTGGCTCAGAATCAACCACTCAGCAGACTGTTCTCTACATTTAGTGCTACGCACTCCTAGCATAGAAAAGAAGTTTCGCTAAGCGTCAAGCTACTTTTGCCACACCCATTAAGTGTGGTTTCACCAGTGTGATGTCACGACATCCATGACGCGAGTTGAACTTTACAATTACTGTGAGCAGATTCAACAAGGCACAAACGAGCTAATATAAATCAGCTTGACGCTGTGTTAGAATACATGTAAATATTGCTGCACTGTAGACAACTGACATGATGCTAGTAACTACAAAACAAAACCACACTTTAACGACATTTAACTAGAAACTTACAGTTGATTAAGTAACTTATATAATCAATTAATCAGCTCGTAAAAAAACCAAAATTAGGTTCACTAACCTGCTGTATTCCCAGAGACAAATTCTTCGTCGTCGAGTTCAAGTCGTGAATTTGTGATGTTAACTCGTTCAACGATTCTTGCAACAATGCAATCTCTTTGTCGCGTTTCTCTTGTTCCTAACACAATTCAGCTGCTCAGAGTTCAGACAGTTTGATTTTCACAGCAAACAAGGATTAATTGGCACAAGTCTCAGATGCTAGACACAACAGAAGAACATAAAACATCCGTCATCTAATCTTCCACCTCATCTCAACTAAACCAGCTTAGAACAACAAACAGCATAATAATTATGGCTGTAAAATAAAAAATGTTTTTAAGACAGGATGATATGGGTGAGACATGTGACTGCAGCAAGTGGCTGCTTAAAGTTCAGCAGTGAGTAGAGTGAGCAGATTCTTAATGGCACATCAGCACAGTTAGGCTACACAGTACCATTCATGTTGGTTCACGCTGGAAAATACAGGACAGAAGACAAATTAAAAATGCAGACGATAAACAAACTAAACTCAACCCAGAAAAAGCAAACAACACAAAACTACCCCGGTTTAGTCGTCTCTTACGACATTCGTGTCAGAGAACGAGGTGGGCTTATTCTGCAATGCTCCCGAGCCGACACGGGGAATATAGTTGCGTAGTATGTGATAGCATCGCATCAGTAGTAGAAATATCGATATCAACGTCTTATTATAGCCAGTATGGACGGCATTACAGGATATGAAGCACCGTTCAGTCGCAAATTGTACAGAACAAAATGAGGCATCAGCAGCTAAACTTAGGCTGTACATGAGTTGAAATATGTCTGCTATGAACAGATCTGATCTTCCAGTAATAATTCAAAACACCACAAGACATATCAATCAACACCAGCGTACATTAAGTAACAATGGGAAAAAACAGCAAGTTAGTTGTCTAGAAGACATAAATCACTTGTGGTTAACTGTTCAACAAGTAGTAAGAGACACACAACTGTAGTACTAACTGCTTCTGAGCCGCTACTAGCCACCACTGTGCTCGCTTCCAGCTTGGACAACACTGTAACTTCATCCTGCACAGGCAGATATATCCCAGGATGCTGCCAACTTTCCAATTTAGATTTAAAAAGCGACGGGTGTCTGACATTCCTTGCCAGTTTTTATCGACCCCTCTATGTCATTTGAGGCTGTGTGTGTTCTCAGCTAGAAACTGGCATGCGATCAACAACAGTCGGGCAAGTTTGACTATATGCTCTACCTCGTAGATTCACACAGGTCTCAGTGAAAATCAAAACACAGGTTACCTGTACGACTTTTGTCCACCTGTATGATTGTATACCAAGCTGATCACTCAGTCCTCAACTTCACACACTTCATCCATCAAACTAAACCTTACATACTTAGTCCTGCTTACTGTATATGGCCTAAAATGGAAATCGTAGTTGATCAAAAGCAGAATTGCCGATTGTTGAAAGTTATTACCAGGTAAGAAAGGCATCCATAACATTAACACTGAAGCATACATGTACTGCACAATAAGTTCTGTAACCTTTTTAGAAACAAACGTTTTGCAGTAAAAAAACAACAAAAATTCTATGGTTTACAATAAAACCAACCCAAACTGAAAGTAAACCATAACTTCATTCAAATATTTGCCGACTTATTTCACGACGTCACACTCACCGGTGCAAACTGTCGTCGTTCCACGTGAGCGAATCTCGAGAGTTTCTTCTGTTCGGTCGTTGCACTGCTGGGTCGCTGCATCTCATCAACACAGCCAGTCTGAGTCTGGCCAGCGTACAGGCGCAGTTGGGTCGCTATCTTCTGCTTCAAACGGTCGCGTTTCTTCGCTTCCAGCTCCTACAGCAACGCTCAAAACTGACAGTTGACGGCTGCAAACCAAAGCATCCAACTACAGACGCCGTAGGGTTACTGCATGTAGTTCACAATTTGCAACTGCCGTGAGCCCGTGACTTCTGTTGTTTCCAAAATGAACTACAATGTCAAATGTAATATTAAACTCGACTCAACTCAACTCATGTCAGGTTTGAGGAGATTTTCAGAACTGATGCTTTCTACAGACATCTTTCTTGAAACCAGACCAAGACACTCACACCACGAAGAGAACATGTATCAGTATGCCATAACGCCTTTGATTATGATGAACATGCCATCATGAAAATAATACTTAAACATCCACAGTGGATAAATACACCTATAACTAATGCTATAAGCAAACCGGCACTCCGTGCCAGCCCTAGGCCAACACCGTGTCGGCCTACTGATTGACAGACATGGTAGACCAATAGCAGATTTTAGAGAAAAATGACACTCACCCCTGACCAATTTTTAAATTATAGATTATTACTTATATAATCTTCAAAATTAAATCCATGAAACTCCCGTGTTTAAACTTAAATATTCCCATATGCAGTCTCAAAATCTCCGTCTACCAAACAATGTGATAGAATTGCAGTACAGTAAGATCAGAGGCAGCTAGGTCGAACGGAAGAGAGTTCCAAGGACTGCTGAGAAAACCAATCACCGAGACAAGTCACACACACTGACCTGACGACTGCGTTTAGCTGCCGATCCTCCCTGCTGACTCCATTCAATTTCACTGCCGTCGGCATGACCACAACCCAACGCATTCGCCTCAAACAGTGACGACGGCAGCTGCTCAGTCGTGATTGGCTGATCACTCACATATGGTAGCATCGTTGAGCAGTAATGCTTCATCTCTGTAATGTAACACACACTGCCATCATAACTAGACAACCGACCATTTACACATTCAGTTCACTTAATGCTTTAACCTTTCGACACCCAGTGTTGCCAGCCATATGGGTACAGCTTAAAGCATCCTGCGCCAGACCAGGTTAAGCTGTCATTTGTAATTTTTGATATCCGGGCACACTGACGCTCAACCCCAAGCATCAGAGTGCCCGGATGTCAACAATTACAAATGATGGCTGTACCCATATGGCAACAATGGGCGTCAAAGGGTTAAACTGGCCATCATTGATTGATTGATTGAGCATGGTTTAACGTCTGCACCAACACAACATGGGTTATACGGCCGACGGTTTTTACAGGTCTGGGGCCACATTTTCGAAACTTCTTAGGAAAATCTTAGGAAAAGATTCTTATCTTATCGACGACTTAGGAAAGACTGCAATTCTAAAAACTTCTTAGGAAAAAATCTTAGGAAAATCTCAGGAAAAGTTAGGAAAGCGCAAACCTTGACTTAGGAAGAAAAAACGAACAATTCTGACTTTGTTTGTAATCGATCTTGGTCACGCCGATAGCACTTCCACGTCCACCTCTTCCCCACTAAAATTAGGTTGCCTTTTGCCATCCCCCGACGACGGGGACAACAGAACGTGATATATGAACAAATCTTGTAAATAAATTCTACAATTTTACACAAACTTTCTAACAAATTGACACTTCTGAAAGTTTTCTTTCGCATACACTGA
>Ga0056114_1000459_pt1 | contig 14209 bp, 6 predicted proteins | sample WorMetHERISLAND1_FD_77005 | JGI IMG/M metagenome (GOLD analysis project Ga0056114, IMG submission 77005) | Marine gutless worms symbiont microbial communities from Max Planck institute for Marine Microbiology, Germany - Olavius loisae HERON... ...
ACATATCTCCAAAACTACTTGAGCTAGAGACTTCAAATTTGGTACACGGCTTTGTATGGAGCAGGCGCAGAAAAATTTCCCCTAAAAGTGGGCGTGGCCTAGGTCACGTGACCCCTACAATTTCTGGCAGTACGGTCGGCTATCCTAGCGACAGCTTGGCTTCTTGTCTGAAGTCGTTTAAGCGGCACTCTTGAAAATTTACCACGCGGTGGCCCTCTGCCGTTAATATAACATGTGCATGTGCTATTTTGCTTCTACTATGTGCCCCGTAAAGTAAATGAGGGACAAAACCCTCAATTTGCACCACTTTTTTGTGCCAGTCCACAGTCCGATGAAAAAGGCGCTGCTGTTCCAAAATGCGAAGGGATATCAAAACTCTGAAATAAAGCTGTTAATCAGCGATGGCATCTTGCCAAATTTGATGGCATTCGGCAGAAAACTGACATAGATCGACACGGTATAGTTTAGAAGAAGGTAAGCAAATTCGGTGTTTCTGGCCAATAACTCGTTATATATCACAGGTAGGTACAGGTACCGTCGAACTTAAGGTGAACTAGGATTTGGTCAGGAACAAGAGGGAATATTGCCAGAACTGCTCTCTGGTAGTAGTATTGTGTAGCTTTCTCTTGTTTCTCTTCTCTCGGGTTTAGTCTGCCAGCTTTTGTTTCATGTCACTGGGTTCACTTAGCGGTATAACTTGTTTGGTGCTCATGTTTCGACTTGACTGTCTTTTATTATTCATTGCATATTGTATTCAACATGTTGAGATGAGCCTAGTGAGACTGAGAGCTATCTGGTTGACTATCCACCCTCATTCGAGAAACACTGTGGAAGCCACAGAAATGCCTATATTTTAGTATGAAAGTGGCTGTGTGCAGAGTAGCTCTGTACCCATTACGTACAGAGCATATTGCGTTAGGCGGTGCCTATAGTGACACGGCTGCTGTGACGTCATGCAGTAGGCAGAGTCAGTACGCGAAGTCGTGAATTGCAACAAACTGAATAAAGTTATCTCTGACTAATTCCAGTTATACTGCAACTACAGCATTAGGCATTATAAGCAAGAGTTTTAACGAATTAGGGCTAACGTTTTTAATTCGACGTTTTAAAACGTTTTTGTTAATTCTTGCCATGTTTTTTACGTTTTTCAACGTTTTTATTTTTTCTAGAACGTTTTTACATCTATGCTGCATAGTATATAGCATAGCATGTTCATTTATTGACAAAAGTTGACAAGACGCAACTAATTACAAAACGGAATGATGGACAAGTACAAGTAGTTAACCTGCTAACAACGGTACAATGACTTACTATTTTCGGTATACATGTAGCTCAAGTAGAATTACAAGTATATGATCACTGTACGCTCAGTACGACAAACGTACTGAGCGTCAAGGCTCGAGGATACGTAGCGTACGTGTTCTATTTTTTGAAAGATACGTTCGTACGCTAACGCATTATATTTTAGCGTAGTAAAAAGAATAGAATACACTCGTGGCAGGACGAGATCATGTTGCACTTAGAGTGGAACAGTAAATTCCAAAGTAGCAAAACATTAGTTTGTTATTTAAGCAGCATCAATTAAAAGTTTCTGGTTCTATGTTAAGTTTAATTTTAAAATTAAATTTCGTAACGCAATTTCTCGTTATGTGACGGACCTAAGAAAAATAATAATATCAGGTTTACTCACTTACTTTCTTACATACTTAAATAAACCTGCATTGGAGTAAACGACTAAACGTACGTAATTGTCTGGGTGAATTGAATTTTAGCGTACGCTACGAAACGTATACGCGTATTCTATTTGTTGAAAGATGCGTACGTACGCTAACATATTCTATTTTAGCGTAGCGTAGGCCTATCCTCGAGCCTTGCTGAGCGTACAGTGTACAAGTATAAGGCCTACGTATAAGTTGTAGAAGACACATACGTTCAATAATGAGCAGAGTAGTTGTTATCACGCTTGATACGACGCTAGCGGCGACACATTCATAAACACCGTGATCTTCAGGCCTAAGGTTGACAACGGTCAAGTTGCCTGAATCTCTACGCCTAAATATTCTCGTTGACTCCGGAAGCGAGCCGGCTGCCTGCACAACATCGACAAGCACATTTATTAGACGGACAAATAACACGATGTAGTATTAACAAAATAATATTAAAAATGGTTTTAAAAAATGGTAAATGGCTTCCGATATTATAGAGCGCTGGAAAGCGTCAGCATAGCGTCAGCTTTGTCTACCGCTTTCCGAGTCCATCGACGCTGGCAGTCTAAACTCCAACTTCCTACAGCTCGGAAGAAGGAGTGGCGGCCGGCCACAACAGGCAGTTCACCTCATGCGGTTACTTGTCAACACTGTGATGCACACTACTTTAGTAGGCCTCGAACCCGCAACCTTCCGATCGTTGGTCCGACGCGCTACCAGTAGTGCCACCGAGCCAACCAAACAATAACTAATCAGTAGAACAGACTGGACATTAGTAGATATGCAATACTCCAATCAATATTTAATGAATAAGAAAACACAGAAAGTGTTTGGTGTCAAAGAAAATGCGGTACTGGTTAAAGAGCAACAAAATTTACTATGATAATTCTGGATTTTGTGTCAAGTAAACTTGACTGTTGGCCACCAGTAGTCTGGTTGTGGTGTGTATATCCAGGGCGTTGATGGTCTAAGCTACACGGCTAGCGATGGTCCGGCAGCTCAGCCGTTGATGGACGCTGGATTGAGCGGATTACTACATCAAAGAGAGCGATCGTCGGAACGGACGGCTGAAGAGAAGTCGTTGCGATCAGAGCTTGTACGACTGACAGGCAACGGAGTGACCGGAAGCTGTGGCCTGTAATCAGTCGACCGTGTCGGCTCGACAAGCTCTCCCGGAAACCATCTGGTACATCACGTGGCCCGCATCACTAATCTATAGCAGTGTTATCCATCCGCCCGGTGACGCGTCTTTCCGCTATCGCTATTGTGTATACGTTCGCGTGCGTGCAAGCGGCACTTTTCACCGTACATCAGAGTAAATGATCGCTGACGCCGACGGACGGTATAAAATGTCAAACGGTTATTCATTGTCGTGACTGTTCTGAGATATATACATAACCCAGTCGAACCAACATGCGCAGTCCCGTCTTTAATGAGGCCCTCTCTAGGAGGCTGCATGAAGTGTTACACCCCGTCCGTCTGTTTGTACATCCGTCTGTCCCTCCGTCTCATGCTTGCAAATTACTCGAAATCGAGAAGTCATGAAAACTTCAAATTCGGTAGAGTCATGATCGGTCACGAGTTACCGGGAGAGCAAATTTGAAGTCTAAGGATGTTGCACATGATGATTTGGTCAAGGTCACTGGAAACGAAAATGTAAAATCGTTTTTCACGCTCATATTCCGTCAAAAAATCGATTAACATCAAACCAAGACCAAAATGATACTTAATCCATTCTACACATATACTCACTGGCATTTCCTCGTGACATTATTTATGATACAGAACTTGGCACAACTCTGTTTTCACTCGCTGTACGTTTAATATTTACTATTTACGGTACATTCAGTTACGGTTTTGTGTGTTTTCATCAATGATTACTTATATACAAAACACAAAAACGTAACTGAATGTACCGTAAATAGTAAATATTAAAAGTACAGCGTCAACAGCGAGTGAAAACAGAGTTGTCCCAAGTTCTGTATCTCACTGAACCACAGCAGTATAGTAAATGCACAGTAATCCCGTGCAGAGTATACATGTACAGCATGTTGTTTAGACATCGATACAGCTCTAAACTGTTGCTGCTGGGGTGCAGTGCATGTGACACGCGAACAGTTTAAACGTGGTTTAGTGACGTTTGGGTCGGCGGGTCATCATAAAACACGTGCGGTGAATATTGTGACATCTGTCTTCACTGTGCGACGCGCTGAGTCGAATCGACCACGCGACGCAGTCACAGCGACTGAACGCGACTCAAAGACCAGAGTCAGTCACTCACTCGCTCTCTCATTCAACGACTCAGTCGACCCGACCGACCGGCCGGGACCATCGTTCGTCCTTTAGTCGACCGACGTACTTCACCCGCTAATGTTGTTCACAATAACGCCGCCATTATTCCCCGGAGCTGAGCACGGCACCGTAACGGTCTGAACACCAACTGAAAGACGTGCTGCCAATAGGATCCGGTCTCTCTACGTCACGGACAACTCTACAACTATCTACGATTCCTGAGACAGCAAATATATTTCTCACGCAGTGTCGACGACGCACACGCTCGCCTGTCGGCGTGTAGGTCTACACATTTCCGTCGTAAAATCTACTGAACAAGTGATCTATTCCAAGAAAAGCGGGCCTCATCTATTTTAGCTATAATTCAAATAAATTCAATTAATTTTTCACTGCCACAACCACTCAGACAGAGATCTAGCTGTGTGCGGAAAACCACTTCAATCCGTCACTGTTACGTTATCAATATCTATAGAAATTTTGCAATTTTATCACACACCTTCATCAAAGTATACTTCAGTTTTCGGCAGTTTTCGTGCAAAACTAAGGCAGTGCATTGAAATACTTTTTACCTGCGCGACGCTATGCTAGAGCGGGTCTTTGCGAGAGCAACGTGTCTGTCTGTCAGTCCGTCCGTCTGTCATACGCCGGTATTGTGTCAAAGCAAAAAAGCTAGCGTCATGATTTCTTCACTGTCTGGTAGCCCCATGATTCTAGTTTTATGATGCCAAATTTCATCCCAACAATCCAAGGGGTTCCCCCAAACGGGGGCCTCAAACAAGGTGGGGTGGGAATATTCAGCCATGTTTCTAGCTTTAAGCATCAATATCTCGAAAACGGTAGCAGATAGAGCCAAAGTTACTATTAATGACTAATAGGAAGTCACATATGCGCTACGATTGACACCAAGATCGATGACCTTTGATGACCTTGAACTGCTACAAGGTCAAATTTTATCGGAATTTCGCGTGATTTCGCGATTTTGGAAGACAACAATGGCTAAATGAATAAAGATAGACCCGTAATGTCTGCGACAAAATTGTAGCCCACTATGTACTTTTCAGCGGTGTATAGTTTGTGTTGATAGTGCAAGGCGTTCCTCCGCTAGGCGGCGTCATACAATGGTGGGGTAGGGAAAACAAGCTATTTTGTAGCTAAATATGTCAATATCTCGAAAACTGCAGGAGATCGTCCAAAGTTACTATTATTGACTAATAGGAAGTTGCATATGCGCTTTCGACTGACACCAAGATCGATGACCTTGGATGACCTTGAACTCTATAAGTTTGAATTTTCAGTGAATTTCTCGGGATTTCGCAGATTTCGGACGCAACAACAGCTAAACGAATGAAAATAGGTCAGTATTGTCAGCGACAACGTTGTAAGCACGAATTGGAGCAATTTTTGCTATGCTTTCGCGTCGTGCGGGTTTGTCAGCGACAGCTGGGCTTTCTTGTTACTATTCGCAACAATACGATGAATGCTTAAATGGAAGGTTAAGAGAAAATCGTACGTGTCATCGAAGTGCACCTTTTACCAACAACAATGAATTATTCTGAGTTCTGACGTTAGTTTGAGTTATATGAAGGGCGCGCCATATGAAAAATTCTATATATCTGGAATTGTAGCAGATATTTTCACTACATTTACAGAGTTTACAGATGAGGATTCAGTTCACACACACTGCAAATTTTATTAAAATAACAAATGTAGTTCAATCGATATAAGAGTTTAAACTTTATAGTTAACTTTTTCAAGTGAACATGTAGTCGCGTCCTGAATATTCAGTCATATCGAATCAAATTTTGCACAACTTTTTCGTCAACGCTTCAGATTTTTAGTAATAAATGTCAGCTGCCCTCTCGGTATACAAAATGACAGTATTGCCTTATCAGAAATTTGCAAAAATATGTGTCTGAATCTTCTTCTATAAGCACCGTAAATTTGTCGAAAAAATACTACAACTCCTGAGATATCGAATTTTTCCCAGGGTGTTACTTTTTGGCGAGCCCAATAATGCGAATTTACGAATTTTGTGGCGATTCTGATGAAATGTCAACATGGCATGGATAAAAAGATTCGCACAAATAGGCCTACATTCAGTAATTCAATCGAAGTGCATCATGGCATTTCCGCATTTCGACACATGTCCATAGTAGTGCGTGCAGTTGTGGTTGTGGATAAATTTACGGAGTTGCAGTTATTTATACGCCGCGCTGCATAGGCTATGCGACTGCGCTCCGCAAGAGTGGTTGCACGAATAGATCCGTTTCGATAATAACAGTATTTGCGGTCAGGAACCGTAGGCGTCGGCGAGGACGATCGACAGCAGATCGAATTATATTCGGTCGACGACCGCCAACAGCCTTTTCTGGTCTCGTCGTGGCGTGGGACGCACTGATACTTCGTTCGAGCAATGAACGAATGCCGCACGCGGTGGTAATAACACACGGACCACAACGTTGTGCTTCGATTTCCATTCGCCGAAACCATACAGTAAATTGTACACGGATACATAATAGGCTGTTGTACTACGCCATTCTGAACACTTCGAAAACAGTCTGATGTCTACAGATAAACGTGTGTATGAATTTCGAATGCGGATGCATCCAGTAACCACAGTCTGCAGATCGAATGAGCGGTTATGACTTAACTACTCGTTAAAAACTGTCGTTTGAATTTCCTGGACCTGGATTCTTCCTGCTATGGTGAATAAGAAATAGGGGGCCTACATGACGAACTACGGACATCTGTGAACGTTTTTACAATATGTCCAAAGTGTCCTCATTTTGTGGTGCAACAGATACACCGATACATTAAGCTCTGGCCACGCACGATACAATGACGATCGACATTGCTGTATACCTCAACTTTACTGAATGAAATCTATAAACACATCGCGGACGAATAAATCTAAACGAATACCAACAACACACACACGCAGATACCGAGTTTATTATGCTAGAGACTGATTCGGATTACAAGGCACACCTGCATTACGGTAGGTGTGACCAGGTGTACTTACGATAAACGGAAAGTCCAAAGGATGCACAGTGCAACGACTATTGCTTTCTGGTACGAAGATTCAAGGAAGTAGGAAAAAAGGAAAAAGACTTATTCGGATAAAGATAGGTACTGCATGAAGCATGGTACATATATTGACAAATACAAATGCATACCATACGATACAACTGAAAATGAATTATGGCCTACGCTAAAAGATTGGGGGGGGAATTTAGCTTTTACAATGGTTCACGCTTAGGTCTTTCCCATTGAAACAACTGGTCACCTTTCTAACAGGTTTTGCTACCGCGCAACTGTGATGTATTGCAATTTGCAAACTTCTGACTGTTAAAATTACGGCGATGGCGCAGTCGGATCATGCAATTCACATGCTACTGTTACACTGTATGCAAAGAGTCAAAGCCGCGATCACGTTTGACGTCCATCGGCGAGTCAGTGTATGACGAACGTTGAAGTGGGCAGCTAACGAGGAACCGCGCCTCGCTGGAAGCAGACATCGTCATAGAAAGAGAGACTTAGTGGCACATTACGGACTGTGACGGGACGTTCGACGCACACGCACAATACATCTGTCGCGCCGCTAATCGGATAAACTGGGACAGACGCTGCTAGCGGTCCGCAACCCCATAACCGTCGAGTCTAATTCACTATTCCAATTGATCCGCATCGACAGTGAATAAGATGATGATTTGCCGACCAGCCGCGCGGGAACGAGTGCTTCGACGTGATCGTTGGATTGGATTCACCATCGAGCACTGAACAGCATCGGCGTTTTCAACGACCAAACCACTCCCGGTCGTGTTATACGTGCAACTTTAGAAGTGCTTCCGACACGTGCATATTTGTGGAATTATCAAAGTTGCCCGAAGCTACGTCAAACAGAGTGTGAGTTGGTAAAAAATAGCAGGAAGCCAAAAGGATGAATGAAGATAGAGAGAGGGGATACCGGACATCAACATCAAGTCTGTAAGACAGTGTAAGTGTTATGTAGAGTTGTATTTTAGAAGATTGCAGACACAACTATATCAGTCCCTCATAGCGGCCAACTCACTCAACGCGCAACTCAACTGGTTAAAACTCCAACGGCGTGTTAAGACGGAGATGTCCGGCGACTCTTCAGACTATATCTTAATAAGAGAATAAACAACATTTCCAATTCAACACTTCACTTCGACTTTTAGTTTCTTGTTAAGCCACTGACTATCACGCGTAGTTCTATAAGACATAGCAGAAGCATACGACTGTCTAGCTCGTGTGATACGAGTACGATTCTCACGGTCTCATGGTCCCGTGATGTTATTGGACGATATTTGTACGAACCGCTCCGCTTGATTGTGATAACGCATTCCTGCTGTAATCATCTGGCTTAAGTGGTCTGACTGATGACTACTAATATTAAGGTGCACGATGTAGTTTCTCTGCTGACAGCGTCGTCGACTGACGAGATGCACAAATAACGGTGATCGATTCGCTCGAATCGAGTAGTTACCGAGTGACTGATGATTACCGGTTTAAATGAACAGCTGATGGATGAAGCCAGATAACGACAACGGAGACAATTACGATCAAACCGAACCAGCGACTGCTGGAGGGTCGCAACCAGCGGCGAGACGCGAATTAATCGCGTATTATCGAGTCAGTCAGCACCAACGATCCGTCTCCGCGGCACCCCTGGACCGTACGCTGGTGCTACAACTTAAGACCGACTGACTTAGACTGTTTCAATAATCCCAACGTTTCCTGGTTTACATGCCGGGCGCCGACAGTCTCAAATCCAACCAAATGAATCGACTGAGAGTTTAAAAGAGCTGCATGTGTTTTTCTCGTGTGCACAATACGACGCGAGAATCTGCGAGAAGTCACGTCGTCAGCACGTCAGTTCTGTCACATCGCTGTCGATTTGTAATAACAGCGTAAATGATGGCTTTATAGTCCGGGGTTGTTTTGGTAATAAAATATTATTATAATCATGATAATCGGCTATGTCGTAATACCAATAACACACAGTGACAGTCACGGCATCACAAAAGACGTAAATTCATATCATGCAATATCGCAAGATTGCTACTGTCGGTCCCTCCCCACTGTGTAGTCCAAATCTAACTGGATTTTTTTAGATATCACGCCCATAGACAACCAAATAAACAGACATACAAACAGACATATAAACAAACCAAACATAAATTGTGGAGGATAATTATTATAAGTAAGCAAGTCTGGTTGGAAACATTCACACTGTTAACAGTTTGAACAAGATAAATGTATCGCCCTATGGGTTGAGGCGATAAGCAAGCAAGAAATTGCTGCATCACAGGCCTATCTAACAGTGGCGGCCCCCGCCCTGTATTGACGCGACATTGGCGACAGACGAACAGACAGACGGACGGACATTACTATCACTTAAAGCCCCTTTCCATTAGGTGGGGCGGAGGCTTCAAAACTATACAGCCATTCTGCGTTATCTGTCTTCAGGAGTATCATAAATTGGTCCTGCCTCCTGCGGCGCCGTACGACGACCATTACCATACAAATAGGAGAGTATCAGACACGTGCACGGAATATGGCCCACCTTGCGCCATGAGATGATTGGACGAGGGTCACCGTCTGCCATGCATGACATGTCGATCGACTGGTTCGGCTGGCGCTGGTAGATCGGCTTCGGACGCAACGTAAAGTACGGCGGATCTGTATATCAAGCAGAGCCATTTCCATCATTTGATCAATAACAACAACAGTATCTTAATTGACTACAGTCAAAAAGACGAAAAACTCGACCGAACAATCCCATCAACTTCAGAATTACGTTCATCTACAAAGGTCAAGGTCACTGCTGGATTTTTGTCTCACCCGAACAGACATCAGGACTTAGCAACATCAGCATCAGTTCTGTCATCTCCAAATCGAATTGGACATCGCAGCAGTTGATCCTTAAAACCCTTTAAAGCCTACTGTTGCCATATGGGTACAGCTATAAAGCATCCTTTGCCAGACCGGGTTAAGCCGTCATTTGTAATTTTTGACATCCGGGCACTCTGACGCTCGGACTGAGCGCCAGAGTGCCCGGATGTCAAAAATTACAAATGACGGCTTAACCCGGTCTGGCAAAGGATGCTTTATAGTTGTACCCATATGGCAACAGTAGGCTTTAAAGGGTTAACTAGTTTGTGTAAAACTAAATACGTTGCAGGTTAGGCTTTTCTTGGAATTTTCACTATTGCACGGGGTTGTGTAAAAACTAGACGGAACGACGGAACAGAAGGAACAGGCGAATTGTCTCAGTTTCCTGTACTCATAACGCAACGAAAACTTTACGTAAAGCAGACTTGACAGTGATGTTTATTTCACACGCATTGCAGTAACAGTTGAATAGGTGAATGTAGAACAGTATTCTACTGACAATATTTCAGAAACGCCACAGTTCTTTTTCATTAATGACGTGTGTAATTTAAAACAAAGCCAAAATAATTTGGCAAAAGGCAGCATAGCTCGTATGTAAAAGAAGAATTGTCGATATCTTCTATCGGGTGGCAGCACGCGTCGCGAAGTTGGTCCTTGGGGTGCATTTTGGACCCTATTTTTGAGGAAGGGAATGTTGTGGGTGGTCAGTGATGGTACCATTCGAAAGAGCGATGGTTGTTTACTAGGCTGTCCATCGTGACCATTGCGCTATTTCTAAAGATTCGGCAGCAATTTTCCATCGAATATTTCCGACGCTCAAATCAAAGAAGTGTGTCTGTCACTTTGGGACAAAATTTGGGGAGGACAGGGTTGGCCGATATAAGCGAAATTTTAAAGCGATCTAAGAGAGACGGGGGCTGTCGTATGCAAAAGTAACTGTGCTGATATCTTCTGCCGTTTAAGCACAATGCACGAACGTTACAGACAGACAGACAGACAGATCACGGAACGCTTTTCAGCGATGTCGTCTAATAATTCAACCGGTTGAAGGCTTTAGATACATCTGATGAAGCCATAAACGCATTGCTACGTTCACTGACGAAATTTAGGGGGCCTAATTACACTGTGGACAATAATTATCGCACTATGACATCCCACTAAAAAACCGAATTGTCCGTCACAAGCAGTGAAGTGAAGATTCAACTATGTCGTTCAAATATTGTAAATTCACGACGGACGTTTCATCGACTGTTGCGTCGTTCCATCTAGTCGCACCACTTCACAAAATTCAGCTTAAAAGTCAAACTAATGCTGATTATCTGATCAAAAACGACAAGTTCTCAGTATTAGGTTCTATTGCGGTGGCTGTTGTCGCTCTGCTGCACCACTGTACGCGTGATCACCTTATTGCTATCCTACCACTAAACGGTTAGTCTAAATACGCGCAGTTAAATATTTTCCATATCCCAACACACCCAAAAGACTTATTTCATAATTCACTTTGTGAAACTTTGTAAAACAAAACGGATCAAAATTTCGGGTAAATGCTTCTGTGACGAGACCATAAAATATGCGAAATTTTTTTACACACATGCCAAAATGTAGATCTAGTATGTGCATATTAGACAGACCACCTGTGTTGAGTTTTTAATGTTATCTATGTTAATAGACAAGAAGATAAGAAGCAGCAAAGATTTTGAAGCTTAACAAAGTGACTGGTATGGTCTGTATGTAACATTTATGACTAAAATGCAAACTAATGGTCTGAGTCATATACGATACGATACGATAGAAGAGTTAACGTGGACTCAAAAGCTGAGTATACAGCTTAATCTAGCACACGTAGCCAGAAACTAAAACAAACAAAGCAGTGCCCCTTTAATTCAGTACAGGTTAAAATCCATGAAGTCAGTCCGGAAGGAATAAGAGTGACTATGAAGGAAAGAATTTGTGAAAGAGATGAGTATTAAGTCTGGAGTGAACGGTAGAGGCAGTGATGGGTGATGAGAGCGAAGGTGGTGACTGTGATGAGGTGATATGCGCAGGATGCCCATTGGGGGTGAACCAGGAGGACAGTGAACAGAATGAGGTTGACGGAATGAAGAAGGGAGCTGATTCCACATGTGAGGTGACGCATATGTGAAAGAGCGGTTGGTGACTTGTAATGAGGAAGATACGGATGGTCGAGCTAGGGTGACAAGAGACGAGGAGCGAGTTCTACCCGTAGACTGAACAGAGATAGGATTGTATAGGTAGTCATAGCAACCTCTCTAGTTAAAAACTTCGAAAGAATCATTTTGTCTATGTTGATAACAAATTTCAGCATCCTCCTATCCTAATTTTCATCAAAGGCTTGTGTTACTGATTCTGACCCATGACACATCGAACCTTGTGGCTCTCAAGGACTACAGTGTACAGACTGACCACGGACGAAGACGCGGACGGGAGCGGACGGGTGACCGGCGCCGAGTGGCGAGTAAGGTGTACACGAATACTGGCCCTCGTCGGACGATATCACAGGCTGAAGGATGAGCGTGCCGTACTTGTTGACCTTGGCGTGCTCGACGGTCTGGAAGTCGAGCATTCGGCCTTGCTTTGACCAGACGACGACCGTGCGAGGCGGGTTGGATTCCACGACACAGTCGATCCGACCCATCAGACCGCGTGGTAGATAGAGACGCTCTGGCATGCTTATCACGCGAGGCAGATCTGAACACAGACGAAACAGCCACCAATAGACCTCGATTTCTCTAGTTTTTTTACAATACAATACAATACAATGTGACTTTAATAATAAACAGTTGACAAAACGCAGTTTAACAATAATATAATGTTTGTATTCATTTTTGTGTTTCTTATGTTCTAGTATGTTTTTTTCTTTACATGTGTTATTTCTTTAACTGTTCAATCACGCGTTTGTCGTGATTTGTTTATTCATAATAATAAATAATAAATAAATAAATAAATAAAATATAGTGAGTGTAAAGTCAAGGAGTCATGGAGTTCCGCCTGTTAACAATAACGTCAGGAATCTGAGAGTAGCTTCCAGGTTGGAGGTTCAGTTTGGCATGGAGCTGGCCACCTCGACAACCACGGCATTTGCCTGATTTCACAAGATTTGATGCCGTAGCTGTCAACGAGCTGAACTGCCGTAGAAGAAACTGCGTAGCGCTCCAGATCATTTTAATAATGTCATAAGTTAATATTACGCCGCGTGAACCACGATCGAACAACCCGCAACTGCCCGATAGCAAAGATGATGGAATGTAGTCTGTAGACTAGTCTCTGTGACGCCACATCGTTTATGTAAGAGTATGATGACTAACTAATATAATTGTCTGTAAGATTAGTGACATCAGCATCGTCTTCTTTATAGACTGCACTGATTGATAGACTTCTTCCCAGACTCACCTTCACTTCCCTGCAGCGGTTTGTTCAGGAAGACAATACTGGCCTATCATCATGATACGAGGACGCTGCAGCCATTAAAATGTTTAAACTGTGACGAAAAGTAACAGCGTTGTTGTTAAATATTTTCTATTAGCTATAAACAAACAACACGTATAAAGCAGAGCATTAAAATGGCTTTAACGTACAACTGTACAGAATAAATCGCGAGCGGCACTGCCTGTTTACGTCCTAGGAGAGCAATTCTAGACGCTCCGTTGCTTGACGTCCGTATAGAGAGACCGTTCCATCTGCACAAGGGCGCCATGGCGTGCGAAACAGATGGAGACTGCATCGGACTAACGAGATGTGACGTAACGCGTTGGAAATAGCTGTTGATGCGAATGACAATAAACAACAGTACAGGCTGGCTGGACGGCCGGCACTCGCAGTCTCATACACTGCCAAATTAACCAGTGAGAAGGATATCTCACTCGCGAAAACAGTTAACCCTTTGATGCCCACTGTTGCCATATGGGTTCAGCTATCAAGAATCCTGTGCTAGACCAGGTTAAGCCGTCATTTGTAATTTTTAACATCCAGGCACTCTGACGCTCAGCCCTGAGCGTCAGAGTGCCTGGATGTCAAAAATTACAAATGACGGCTTAACCTAGTCTGTCACAGGAGGGATGCTGTATAGCTGTACCCATATGGCAACAGTGTGCGTCAAAGGGTTAATCCACAATTCACGGCATTCAGCGTAAATTTGAGAACAAGCGTATAGCCTATTGTTGCTAAAACGCGCTCTTATTTGGAATAAATGCAAAAAAACATAGTTTATCGCACCAGTTAACGGCACAGTTACACATCGAAAACAGCAAAAATAACAAAAATGGTGATAAAAC
>Ga0056114_1000460_pt1 | contig 14207 bp, 3 predicted proteins | sample WorMetHERISLAND1_FD_77005 | JGI IMG/M metagenome (GOLD analysis project Ga0056114, IMG submission 77005) | Marine gutless worms symbiont microbial communities from Max Planck institute for Marine Microbiology, Germany - Olavius loisae HERON... ...
CTCCGCAACCGGTCGTCCGATCCACTTCATGTTTTGTTCTAGGTTGGGGTTTTCGGGGACGGCGGATCTAATGGCGCTATTTTCGATTCGAACAAATTCAAGATGGCGGCCGCCGCCATCTTGGATAATTTCGAATGGCCATATCTCCGCAACGACTCACGATGTACTTATATAGCGCGCATCGCGCGGTCATCTTTGCGATAGCACAGCTTTCCTGTTATATATATTTTTGGCTTTTGGTACTTACGTGTGCTTCAGTCTACGTTATCAGTCAGTCTCTTATCGTATCGTATTAATGCTATTCTAGCCCTTGTGAACTTGACTTTTGAACTTTGTATGCGATATTTCATGGGTACACGTGAATGTCAGATATGAAGACGGTATATGACCACGCGTTCGACAAAAATGGTGTTTTTCGTTCCTAGGTTTCATGAGGTCAGCCTTGACCTTCAAGCTTACGCTTTTAGAATGCTTGATCGCTATCATCAAAGCTTAAACTTCCTATATTCGTTCGGGCATTATGTCCATTTCTTCTCTAACCATGCCGTGGCTTTATGTTCTCAAAGGTCGTCAGCCAGATGCAGCTGACATGACTAACAAACTTTCACAACAATGTTCACCTTTCTGGGGGCATATCGTTTGAAGTTGGAGGCAGCCACGCCATACAGATACGAAAACGGACGGACTGACGTGGCCTCCTAGAATCAGGACCGCATAATAAGTGAACAAGAAGCCAAGCTGTCGCTAGGATAGCCGACCGTACTGCCTCATTGAAGACTGATTGTTGCTAAACAGCATCTCCAGCTGTTTTAAAGATATTTTACTGTAAGCGTATTGGGGTCACGATTTGACCTTTCAGGGTCACATGACGTCATCGGTCACGTAACCATTCTATTCCCCATAGGCCATTTCCTATTGATGGTCCTTTGGAACCAAGGCTTCTAAACAAAGGCCAAGAGGTATTCATTTTGGTACCAATCGATTTCTCAATTTACGACTTCCTATAGGCTGTCAATAGTAACTTTTGCTCTAGGACGCACAGTTTAGCCACAATACATAACGTTACATACAGACGACAGACGGACGGACGTAAATGTTAGAAAAGTCAAGAGGTAAGTTAAGTTCAAGCTCGTCTTTGTTTGACATAATCAGACGTTCCATAATCATCTGTTCTGACGCAAGTAATGCAAATATTAGCTATGTCGGCATTTGAAGCCAGCTAAACATAGTGGAGTTTACATGACGTTAGACGGGATGGATGGATAGTTAGTTTCACGACACTTTGAGCACGTAGACAGCGGCTATCATGCCTGAAATAGTTAGTTTATTAGTAATGACAGCAGAAAGACCAAGCCATCACAACGAGCCAGTCATACAGTCGTACAAAGCACAGCAGTTAAGAAATCAGTCAATGTAACTTTCTTGCATATGCCACGATATGTCGAACTCGTACAATCAGCTACAGTTGATTTTTATACGGCAAACGTGCATGAGTTTCCATCAACAATAACACAGTATGAATGGTAAAAGCAAGAAAAACAATGGTAGGCAAATAATTGTACAGTGCTAGACAGTGTGACTAACATATGCTTCACAAGGTTGGTTGGAAAGTTCATAATAGGCCTACCACATGCAGACATCAATGGTGCCTATCTAACTCAATAATTTACATGTAGGCCTACACTTTGTTAGCTGAACAGAATCTACAAAAACAGCGAAGAAACAATGTCAGTAAGACAAGCGTAACAGATATGCTCATGCCATGCTAAAATACTAAAAAGAACATTTAAATAAACACAGAAACATACTAAAAGTATTGCAAGAATAGCAAGAAACTACAATAAAACACGGTTTAAATATAGTCCAATTTAATGCTTACAACTTAGCTGTAGTTCCAGGAGCTACCCAGATGACAAATAGAACTATAGTAACATTTAGAACACAAAATATCACTAATTGCAAACAGGCAGTAGGCTAACACACAAGGCACACATCAAAACAGACAACGACTGCATCAGCCAATTAGTCGGTACAGACAGACTGAAACACTTTGAACTAGCCATCGATAGAGAAGATTTTGATTTTCGACAAAACAGAAATCGTAAATTGCTAATAGATAAAGCGCTCTACAAACAAGCAAACTATCTGAAAAATACAACAAGAACAGCTTAAACGACGCACAAAGCAAAACCACAAAAAAACTCTCCTGCAGAGGAAAACTTTCTATGATATAATAACTCCACTAGAGACGTTTAACAATTAACATCTTTGTGTTGTTCGTCATCAATTATCATCGTACACTTGCTGACAGTAAAACGGTGAGCAACTGGATTCATGTGAAAATCGTTAATATTGCATTACCATCATTAAGTACCAGGACGTAATGTGGAAGGGAATTCATCATAAAATGATACAATAAAGAAGCAAATAACTAAAATAAAATAAATCAACAGTTTATGACAGTGCTGCAGCAATGATCACAGCAACATCAGGACAATTTACACAGCAAAATACACGCACGATGACACATAATCAATAAACTGATTGACTCATTCATTCATTAATGCTTGATATCCCACCAGTCGTACGATCTTCTGGGCAGCACATATTGTGCCGGCATATGGATAAGTTTTACGGCATTTTAGCATTCAAATAGCAGCCCACAGTTATAGTTTTTAAAGAAATAAATCTGAGCCTTCTCTGCCTTACATGTAGCTATATACAATCACACAGGGCTAACACACACACTGTGGCAGACATACATTACACATACACACACTATCAACGCACCAATCACACACTGCGTGAGTTAGTTAGCAAATGAATATCATTATGGTGACATAATGTCAGAAGACTGCAAGAACACCTTACAAAAACAAAAAAAAACAACAAAAAGACGGACGTGCAGCATACGAAAAACTGGATGAACAAATAGTCAAGAGAGATGGACAGTTTCTTGTGCATAGTAGTCTGAGGTGCAATTTAAATGTTGACAATGAGTTATGTAACGAAACACAACTATTGGTACTTAAAAATTGAAACCTTGTCAAAATTGAGTAGACTGTCTTGATAACATCTCACATAAAACACGAAAGCACTCAAGGGAGTACAAACCTACACGAAAGTGCCAGCTTTCTTAGTTAAGTTGAGTAGGGTTTAATATTCTGCTAGTTACATTGTAGGTCATTCAGAGATGATCGTCCCAACCATCTTTTGACTGGTGCAAACTACCCACAAACTAAACACAATTACAACTAAAAACAAAAAACCTACACAACCATGCAAGAAAATTACTAACATATGCATAAACTAACGCAAATGAAACTAGAGGCTAGTTTGGCCAGCGAATAGATCTGGTATATTCTAATTCTACAGCTTTTGGGGGCTTGCATGGGGCAAATTAATGGCGCGAATCTTAACAATATAGTGTACCGGTAGTTGTGCTAAAACAAATGTCATATGAAAAAAGTATTTTGTGAACTTTTATCACTCCAAAAACATACTCAACATTCCCAAGTATGAAAGCATACTGACAAAATTTCACAGATGCATATTCACAATTATTTTTCAGTGGTGCAGCTGGCACAGTGACTAGGTCAAATATATTATCTGCAGTGTTGTTGTCAAGGACTTGAGACTCAAGGACGAGGACAAGGAGTCAAGGTTCAAGGACAAGGACAAGGACTTGATGTCCAAGGACGAGGACTTGAAAATTAGTCCTTGAGGACAAGGACTTTCCTTGAGGACCACAACACTGATTATCTCCTAACTGAAGGCTGGTTGGTAACAGCATTTTAAGCACACAAAAACAGCGGCTACATCACGCCTGAAATAGTTTAGAGTTTATTAGTAAAACCAACGGCATGTACGAAAGAAACAGTTCGTTTAGGATAAATATTATGGAAGATATCTTTCAGATTAGAAGCTATATAGAAATTCTGGTTCCACACATGATATCAAAATCTACACGACTGTTCTACAGTTAACCCTTCGAGGCCCACTGTTGCCATGTGGGTACAGCTGTAAAGCATCTTGTGCCATACCAGGTTAAGCCATCATTTGTCCGGATGAAAAAAATTACAAATGACAGCTTAACCCGGTATGGCACAAGATACTTTATAGCTGTACCCATATGGCAACAGTGGGCATCAAATGGTTAATAAACATTAACAAGGTAAATGGGGATCTTCATCCTTAAAGATGTAAATGGGTTAGATCTCTTAAGTGAAGGTAATTAGTGGTAGTAATACAATACAGATGACTGGTATCTTCACTATGGGACGACGTTATATGCCCATCAAAGCGTGTGCGAATGATTTACATACATTGCCTGGTGAGCAGTTATGAATGAACAGCAACAGAGTGTCACATGAACATCAATTAACAAGCACAAAACCAGTAACACTCCCACACTCCTTAACATCCGAGAAAGTTTGTGAAACATGCAAATGACAAAAATCACCACACAAGTGTGCACGACATAGCAGTGATGTAGCAAAGCATGCTCATCAAAGCGTATATGAAAGACGATACATAACCTGTGAGGAAAACAGTAATAAGTAAGTATAGCATGCTGGGATTTGCAGTGGCAGCCCGCCGCGTTTTGGTTTGATTGCTAATGATTACTCAGATAGCTCATGCCTCCAACACAATATCAATATATAACGCAGGCATTGTCTTGTTTGCAAAACTACTGGTACAGAAAATGCCACTTCATTGTGGCAAAGATAAAGTTCTGCAATTGTGTCATCACAACAATGGAAAACAGATAATCAATGAGAACAACCATTGTGCAACGTAAACCACCTCTGTACATCCCGGCTATTATACAAACCACAGTGACAGTGTATTAACAATAAAACTACACGTAAGAAATTAACCCTCAGCAGCACTGTAACTAGCAAGAAATCACACCAACTTACAACAAATTACAGGCAATACTAAAACATTACGGTCAAATGTTTAACACTGTACAACTTTGGCTTTCAAAGCTGTGCAGTCTAGTTATCAACCATATCTCACTGACCTCTTGCACCACCATAGACTCTTGCACTCGACCTCAGATGAGCTCCTTTATGTTCCACGTTACAACTTTTCTTTCGGTTCTCGGGCTTTCCACACAGCAGCAGCAAAAGTTTGGAATTCAATACCATTGAACATTCGAGAAGCAAAACGCACCTTCAAATGGCATCTCAAGACTCACGATTTTCGGTCATCCTTCTTGGCCCCTTCGCAACCTTGCCCAGCACCCCGATTCTTCTAGACTTTGGCGCTTTGCAAAACATCTACTTACTTACTTACTAACAGAGAGTTTGAAGGCATTTAGCGAACACATTTGTAGCCAAGACTTGAAGTTGGTTATAAACAGCACTCACAATCAACACTTGAGATTCCATATCTAATCTTTGATGAAGGTTTTAACCACCTACAAAACAAGTATCTCACTACAGGCATTTACACTACTGACTTATAAAACAAGGCTGGTATCAGTCAGCTTTCCCACGGTCACATCGGTTAGCCGGACTCTTCAAAAGTCTCTTTGGACAGATTGGGATGTTGTCAAATTATCCCAAGTTTTCCACAGTGACCCCACCAGAATTTCGTGATTGGATCTGATTTTGATAAAACTGAAAAGATCGGGCTGACATGCAGTGAAAACGTATGATATGCTCAGCCTCATTGACAAACAGTAGCATGTGAAAAACGGACAGACATCGCTGTTGCAACACAATCTGCACTATGCACCAGTGTCACACGGTAATATGTTTAACGATGGCTGTTAGAAATAAATTATACAGTGAGTAAATTCTTAATGGCACATCAGCACAATTAGGCTATACAGTGCCATTCACGTTCGTTTTTAAATCATACTACTAGGGAAGTGCAAAAGCAAAATAATAACGCCCCGTATGGGCTCGGGAGCATTGTAGAATAAGTTCACCTCGTTTGCTGGCCGAGTGGCTTAAAAGGCGACCAGGGTAGTTTTGTTTTGCTGTGTTTTGTGATGTTTTCTTTTCTGGGTTGTGTTCAGTTTTTGTAGCGTGTCTGTTTTTGATTTGTCTTCTGTCCCTTATTTTCCAGCGTGTAACATCGCGAATGGCACTGTGTAGCCTAATTGTGCTGATGTGCCGTTAAAAATCTCTCACAACTCACAAGGCAAACCGAAACTCACTCAAAAGCAAAATAAACTAAACAACGCCTGAACTACTACTAAACAGCAGACGTAGAAGCTTAATCCAATTTGTGAGTTTTGCAGTTAGCTTGCCGTTGGCTAAGCCTATTTGCACAGTGAGATGGCGACGTTCACAGCGGAGTTTGGCAGCTGAAACAGTGGCTCAGAGAGCTATCACTTATGTTCTATCATAACCACCTGATTCATAGCAGAAAGTAAGAACATAGAACAAAGATAACATTAACATTATTCACTATACACACGTTCACATAAAGCCACTTCAACCTCCACATGCGTCTCACGTTTAGCCACAGTATATATTAAATATGGAGGGTTGCTAAAGTTCGACTCGAGTTTCGAGTATTAAAACTCGAGTTTCGAGTATTAAAACTCAGTTTCGAGTATTAAAAATGGGCGTATTCGATGTTTCCTGCTTATTCAGTTAAAGCTCGAAACTCTAGAGTTTAATACTCGAAACTCGATTGAACATAACACTCATAAATATGCAGGTGAATGGCAGGTTTTGAATTTCTTTGCTCTGTTGTCCAATAAACCATGCAAAAACGTTGATGGACAAATGGTACCAAAGTATTCCGTAATTGTGATGAGATTACAAGCACAGCATTGCACTACTGCTCTGAATTACTCCGTAAATTAGCAAAGACTAGCTGCATTTGCCAATCAGTTCAGTTAATGCACTTGTTTATCACGTTTTGTTTCTTCTCTAACATCTACCTACTGTTCTGTAGATTCACAGACTGCAAATTCAGTCAACAACTGATCATTGAACATTAATGCATTAACAAAAAAGACAACGTTACCAGGAACAGGAACATTTGTTTAAAAAATTGGTCATCTTTACCACACAGCACCCTACCTTTTATTCCATTTTCTCGACTACACCTTCACTCTATGCCTTTGCACTCAAGAATGCTATCTTGTTTCTTGGGTTAGTCTCAAGTGTGCACCTTATTTGCTCCATTCAAATGTCGTAATTTGCCTACATTATGACAAATTCTGCTACATCAAACTGTCACAAGACGTATTTATATAGCACAAAAATATATAAGTAAAATGCTAACAATTAACATGTAAATTCCAACTGGTCTTCAGCACTTTCAACAGCAGCAGTTCGATCACGAATAATCCCTCACGTACAACTAAGCATATCGTAGCAAATATCTGCCACATTTTCTGCGATATACTGAATTTAAAATGCTTTAAATTAATATAAATGAAATAACTTCAAGTCACTATCACATGGTTCAAGATTTCTAATACAGTTAGCCTTCATTATGTGACCATGTCTCTACCTTGCTCTATTTGTGAGATACCATCACTTGTCTACGAATATGAGGTAAATTATCTTCACTGATCTTTCAAATCCACAACAAGAAGAGGCGTGGTATGTCAGATATAATTTCATCGCGTATAGTGAGTTTGCTAGATAACGGATGCACAAACTTTATGATATATTGGCCACAAGACGTATCCAGCAGCTGAAGTGACTCTTAAATGTCACTGAAGGTCATCAAGGATCACAAGGTTCCATAGATCATATACAGTTCCTATTAATATTTCACAGTAAAAATGTGGCTGACACAACTGGACACAAGCCCTGAAGCAAGGCAGTCTGTGTGTAGTCTGAACACATATCGCCAAAAGTTACATAAGTTTCACATCTGGGTACAAGAAAATACCGACAGAAAAAAACTCTTCTGGCTTAGACTAACAGAGGTGGAGGTGGTCAACACAGCTGTTAAATCATATAAATATAAATGACAAGCCACTTCCCGCTAAGGCCAGCCAGCCAGTCCTGCACATGGTCGGTAAGCATCTGCGTGCAAAATTTTGCCGTCATAGGACGCGGAGTTTAGGAGTAGTAAACCCCAGACAAAATAAACAAACTCAAATATTTAGTAGATTAACTGAAAATGTAAGCAACTATGTACACACCACAGACATACAAGTGATTGCAACTTGCAGTAAATTTGGACAAGTTTGGTACCACTTACATTAACAACTACTAAATGTGTTGTGCAGTATAAAGACCAATTATCACTCATTCTATTCGATATCACACACCAGACATTACAATGCAAGTAAAACTCTCTTATTCATCACTGAACCATAAATATAAACATACTTTTAAGAGGTGATTTAGTACACATTGCCTATTCATTAATAGTCTGTTCATAGTAGTAAATGTTGAGTTTTGTCCTTTAGCAGCGACACACTATCACCAAGCTGATCAACTATAATAATAATTTAACTCACACAAAAGAAAAACACGAAATACAGCAACCGCAGCACAGGCAATAGACAAGCTGTTATTACAGGATTTGCTTAATGCATTGTTCACCACACCTCACTCTGAAGGTGACAGCCAATTTGTAAATCACATCGATAAACAGCACCCAAGCAGACATTTGGCAGAATGACCAATAAGGACATATAATGAACGTGCATGGTCAACTCCATCCTCGCCCAATGGATAAGAATACACTGGAATCAAAACTTTTCACACCCGCAATATTTTACGCTCCAAATGTTTGAAAGAGCTCTCTAAAATTCAGAAGAACAGCTGAATTCTATGCATTGGCAACACCCACCTCCATTCAATGGGGGCCTTTTCGGGGATATGCCACATATAGTCCTTCCTTATTGATTTGACATATCGATGTTACAATGTCACTAGGAATAATGCACACTAATTACAACAACTGCACACCGGATATGCTGTCGCACACAAGGCAAACAAATTGTGTAAATTAGACACTGAAATAAAAAATAAGAATAAGATATTCGATGATTTTAATTAACATGCTCAAACTCAACTATTAGTAGTTATATGTATAATCAATTAATCATTAATATAATATGTACAATAAACTCTCGAAATTGCCTAGCAACACTGCAAAACCACACAAAATATACTAAATATGTATACTACGATTAATATAATTATTATAAAAGTCGACTAAATTTGCCAAAGATTAGTTGTATGTAAAGTTGCAAGATGTAATCCGATGCCATCAGTTTAGTTTACTGAAGCGTGCTAGATGAGTTGGAAGGATCGATGTCATAGTCAACATGGTACTTCACTACCGAGAACCATTTCTTTGACAGCAGCAGCATCAGTGTTGGTCTTAGTTTCACCAATGTCTCTGTCATTTGTACACGACGTTTCTATGTCTCCAGACTTTTCTTCTGCTTCACTAGGTTCGGCAACTGGCAGACGTTCTTTTGGCTGAGTTCGAGATTCCAGCAGCTCAAGAGTAGACTGGATGGTGTGGACCGCTTCTCGGCGGGCACTTCGGATGTCATCCCGGCCTTCTGACTCGATCCGATCAAGTTTCAGCATCAGACGGGTCAGCAATTCTTCCAGTCGAAGATATGGTTTTTCTTTGCGACCACCGGTGTACACCTCGACCTCGGCTTTCAATCGAGCTCCTTCCGCCAGCACTTGCTCAATGATCTCCAGCGGTGTCATGTTTGGAGGTGCCGGAGACGGTGAACGTGGTCGCTGTCGAGGTTCTTCAACACGAAGTGAACCGTCCGTGGCATCAGTTGTTGTTTCGGTTTGGTGGTTTGCCGACGGTACGGTACTTGGCGCCGGTTCAGAATGTGTTGCAGCCGGTTCAGCAATGACTGGAACACTGTGATCGGGCTGTTCTGGCACTGACGGTGAGGTGGTTTCGGCTGAAACGGTATTCTCTGGTGGATATGATGTGGTAACAGGAGACTCGGTACGACGAGGTGACGAGGTGTCACCTGGCTGTCTGGAAAATTGCATCTGTACGGGTGAACGGCGGTCACCCCAGAAATCATTCGTAACATGGGATGGAAAGCCAGCTCGCGAACGGAATCCAGATGAGTGTGAGAACGGTTCTTTGTCAAATATGTCAGAGCTAAAGGCGCTGCGATGGTCTGGCCAGTCACGATCTTGGCGACGGAAGAAGTCGCCAAAAGTACGATCTCCAATGCCTGTATCCCGCTGAATAGGTATTTCTCGAGACGATGGACAGTTTGCTGGCGATGCTGTTCGACCAGAAACTGCTGGCCGTGACAGGTGCTGATCTGCTTCTCGGAAAATTGGTATCTCACGAATTCTTGATGATGGCATATTATTGGGCAGAGTATGCTGCAAACACATCAGAAAATACATATAAATATGCGATGAAATATGCTGTACAAGTAAAGCCTCACTTATTCTGCTTCATTAATTTTTCTTTATAAAACTCACAGTGCTAATAAATTTTTGTTGCATAAACTCAGCCGGTAACTAGCCATAAAATTTGCAAAGCAGATTAATGCTGTAATGGCATAACAGTACGAAATATTTAATGAAGGTAAACGCCCATTTGATTTCTCCCAGACTTTTAAAATGTAAAACAGCAATAAACGGAGCCTATAATAAACCACTCTAAACTGCGTCATTCATGGCAATATAGAGAAACAAATAATGCCAGTGCATATAAATCTATAAGCTGAATGTCAAACTGTGAATCTCATTTTCATTACAAAATGGTATCTGCAATAGAATGCATAATTTCTGAAATTCTATCTCAGCCTATCAAAAGTATCGGCTTGCCACCACTACTGCTGGCACTGAACTGCGATGCCACCAAAATTTCCACTATTAACATACCAGTGGTTGATAATTATATCATTGATCATGGGCAGGTTATTTTCTATCTGCAAGGTATATAGCATTCAGTTATGCAATTGCACATGGTCGCTTACTGAATTATAAATTCTTTTCTAATTTTTATACCAAGGAGGGCTTTCCCCTGCCCAGACTCCACATCACTGGGAAATTAAAAACTAAACTACCTCAAAGGCAATGCAAAACTAACATGCCTACTGCACTCTGCCATACATACTAGCATCACATTAGATTGCAGAAAAATACTTTTACAATTAAAAATGGCAAAAACGTGTGCAATCCCAAAATGTGTGGTTTGAAATATGACGTTAACCATACAAAAAACATGGACGCACAACTACAAACCTTCCCTTACATATCAGCCAAAGGTGAAGTCATGCATGCAAACTCGAAACCATTTATTGTAAAATTAAACGCAGCATATACCAGTAACCTGACAATTTCATCACGACTGAGAGACATTTTTATTTGTCTGTATGGATGTTCCAAAATGTTCCAAAAGTTTGCAATTTCAACACTTTTCAAGGCCCCAAAGGCCCCAAATCACATACCACTAAACTGAGGTAATCAAACTAAATTTGGCACAGTAGATAACATGCCAAACCTCACCTCAATCGGTCAAACAACTAACCAGAAACTGAGGGTTGAGTACCTATATAGTGGCATTCTGAGCTTTGTGTAAAGATGTGCTAGCATCAGGGTTGGAATTGCCGGTGGGTTGGGGGGTTGAAACCCCCAGTTCATGTTTACAGACGCTCAGTTTTGAGTAAAAATCAGCTTTAAATTTCAATCACTGGGCAAGATTTCAAACATTTCGACATCTGACCCCCCCACCAGTTCTTTTAGGTCAATTCCAACACTGGCTAGCATGCCAGTATAATCACAACAAAAAATTACTACTTAAATCTACATTAAGAATACAGGGGATGACCGGAGTTTCATAGGTGCAATACTATGTGCTAACTAAAAGTGTGATTTTTTATTCGAACTCTGGTAGGCATGGCTACACAAAAATGGCTATTTGCACTCAAGAGTGTGAATAATCGTGATTTTGCCTTTTTGTTGTTCACACTCCCCGAACACGTTGCGACCACTTCAGTCCACACTCCACAGTCACTTCAGTCATCAGACATTTTGGTCCTTATTTGAGGAGGAAAGTGACCAAGACCAAAGTGGCTTTGGTCACAGGTCCACAGTGAATCAAAATCACCTGTCGTTGTTCTGGCTTATCAAGATTGATTGATTGATTGAGCAGTGTTTTACGTCCCCGCCAACACAGTATAGGTTATATGGGAGACGGTTTTTACAGGTCAAAAGACCCAACCAACAGTATCAAAGTACTGAAGGTACATACAGTACACAGAAAAATCAAACATACAATAATCAAACAATAAACACAAAACACAGCAAATCCCCTGTCTACACTAATATGGGGTGACTGACTAGGGGATGGCTCCCACAGAGGGCAGGGTCACTAGGCCTGAATGGCAGTGGGGCTGCTGCCGCGGTACCCCCGTTTATCAAGAGATGTAAAGATGTTCAATGCTTAATGTTGTACAGTTGATGCAACACAGCATCTATGTCCATGTAGATTGTACATGACCCCTAAGACAATAATATGAATGCCGGCTCCGAAGTGCCATGCAGACGCATTGTATCAGTGTCTCGTCTATGTCCATATATGCTGGATTTCATTTCTTAGCTGGAGCTCCAGCAGCTAGCTATGCACAGCAGCATTACAACTCCATTTCCTGTAACTTCCGCAGGAACTCAATGAAACTGTACGTGTCCGGAAGACGGTGATGAAATCTGTCATTTAGCAGGTGATGTAACCTTCGCAAGCATTGGTTTCTGATTAAGTGCAATTAAAATACACGCAATTACTTCAGTCCGTAAAGTGTCGGTCTGCGAAATGTTGGCACATGTCGGGAGAACATACAGTAATGCACTGTGGTCTGGAGTGTATAGCATTTCTCTGGTGCTTATTTGCCCTCTGGAGTGCATGCTGGCAAACAAAAACTAAACATCACAACAAAAATTAACAGCTAAATCTAAGCAGTGTAGTTAAATACGGTACTGCTCTGGCTGCTCCAGCCATAAGGATGGAATGGTTAGCACAGCATTTATTATCAGCGACAGGTGTTAATGTTATAATGTTTAATTCCACTTCATCCAGAGTTAAGATGAACTACACCCCGCCGTGTACAACAAATACACACACGCTGCACTGGACCAGTGTCCCTAAAACATGAAGGGACAGATGGGACAGCCTAAAATCGTTAACACGATAACGTGATCGACTGAACGTGCTTCGACGGGACAGGGTGATGGGACATGGCTTCCTTGCGACAACACGGCTTGTTCTGTGTGAAGGATGCGAGCGAATAAGACAACTTTCGTGCTTGTCTGTCTCATAGTTGGTATTTGCATTCGTTTATTTTTAGGAAATCACAATTAATTAACATAAATTTTAATGTTTTGCTTTGCTTGACTAGTGTTACCTGAGGCAGCTATCACAGCAATTAGCAGATTAGCTGTCCCATCAGTGCCGTTTTGGCCTATCGCATGATTATCGATTACTGTACATGCCACCACGGTGTGACGAAACACCGCATCGCGTGCACTGTACTACTGGTAGACGCGAATGGCGGGTAACGGGAGTACTGGACGTTTCACCCCTTCGTCAGTTCGACCCATTGGACGTATTCAATGTTTCCTGCTTATTCAGTTAAAACCCAAGCATGTATTTCGGTGCGATGCGCGGTGCTGTGTTTCGTGACACCCCTCGCGTCGCTATGCGGACATCTTCAAGGTAGTTATGTGTCCCATCTGTCCCGTCATGTTTTAGGGTGACCCCGCTGGACTGACCCCAACCAGCTTTAGGTAATCTTGCAGTTTTATTACTGTTTTGTCCGGAGGACCAGTGCCAGAGCAACCGGAGCAGTATTTAGTCACACCCAAATCTAGAGTAGTGCCCATGAAACTCCGGTCGAACCACTTCGGTCTGACCTAAACTCATAACTAACGACAAAAATGACACAGACACTAACCGGCGTCGCTTTCATTCTCGGATCCTGCCAAGTCGTCGTCTGGCTGTTGTGATCGACGAAAAACGGCCAGCCTGTAGTCGCATCGATAAGCATCTCCCAACCTGGTGGCAAAGGTTCACTAGAATGTAACGTTGTCGATTTCGTTGCTTCGTCCGTATGTTGATTCATAATGGCTAGATGTCGGCGACCAGGTGTTATATACTCAACGTAACCAAATATACCAGAAAACTCTACCTCAACCCCGATAGTTCTAGAAACCAGTGACGTCACTTACTTGTGAAAACACCGAATATTTAATATTTCATCTATTTTTAGA
>Ga0056114_1000461_pt1 | contig 14196 bp, 8 predicted proteins | sample WorMetHERISLAND1_FD_77005 | JGI IMG/M metagenome (GOLD analysis project Ga0056114, IMG submission 77005) | Marine gutless worms symbiont microbial communities from Max Planck institute for Marine Microbiology, Germany - Olavius loisae HERON... ...
ACGTCCCATCACGGTTTCGCCTAGTCTATAGTACACACTACAGACTATACCTGCACTGATTGATTGATCGTATTTCTCAATGTTGTGCACTCAGTTTTCATCTCTAATCACACGGCACACATCGAATCACTAGTTTTGAGTTTCACCTTTTTCACACATTTCGCCCAACCGTTTGAAACATGTCGCCCAACCGTCCGATTTGCTGTCTCCGTACCGTCTTAGCTTGTCGCCCAATCATTTGTCGCCCAAAAAATAATTCGTCCAAATGTCTTTCGCCCAACTAGTTTTTTGCCCTACCGTCTGAGCTCCCCTGGTTGCATGTATTCAACATTTGCAAACGTTTTAAAAGTATGTTGATGTTCCAAGTTTTTTAGGTTTTTAATTTTTACCACGTGATGCACTTTAGTGCAAAGCGCGGTATCGCGATCGCATGTCATCTGTCTGTCTGTCCGTCTGTCTGTCCGTCTGTGACGTTGGTGAATTGTGATCACATAGGTTGGAATTCTTCGAAAGTACTTTCATCATTAGTTAGCCTGGGACGTTCGCTCCCAATCGCTCGGCTTGACTACAGTTACGGTACTGTCGAAAAACTCACTAACTGCTGCAGATCGACGTAAAAATGTGTCCTTCATGAAGATTTCACACTTGTCTCACAAGGTGCGGAAAATTCAGATAACATAACAAAACGCAGCAGATGTCATACTATAAACGTTGGTTTTTGCAAATTTTTTTCAACAATTTAATGTTTACATCTGCATTTCTGGTTTGTGGTATTTCTTTTTGGTATTTACATGGACTCTGCCGCCTGCTAATCTACACTATGAGTCAAAAAGGGACCTCTATACTTTTGCATATAACTTTGGCAGATATTAACCAATTTTAAAAATTTTTTCACTGTTGAATTCGTCAAGAAATTTGCAACAAAGTGATAGTTGCATTGCCCATCGCACCTTAAACTTGCTCCTGCACTACCTTGTGAAATAACTATTGTCACAAACAAAGACTTTTTTATACTAAAGCAATACATTCAACTTCACTAGTGACAATCAAATGTCATTTTGTGATGAAGTTCAAATGAAAGTTACAAAGACTGTTCAAAATGTCCCCCTTTTGCATGGTTGTCACATGGGCACAAAGTCGTGAATGCCACTGGTCCACCGTGTCATTGATGACGCTTTGCTCCAGACTGTCCCATACGTCAATCAAACACTGCTTCAGATCGTCAACGTCTCACTAAGCACTGTCCTGCATCGTACCTCACACCTTGTAGTCAACAGATCTGCAGTTAGGGCTGTTTGGAGGTTACAGACTGGCAGCAATGCAAGACAACCTCATGGGCCCTGTGGGCCAGTGGGTGCACTGTCCTGCTGAACAATGAAGAAGTCGCCAGAAATTGCACGGATATCGGGCAGCATCACCTGTTTCAGCAGCACGCCCGGGACATGCTCTCCAATTATTTTGAGCTCAGGGTCCGCGAATATGAGGTGCGTAAAAAATAAAAATAGCCTCGTTTTCTTGTCCAAAAATTAGCGCATTTGCATTTATTGTGCTTGCAAAATAAGAAAATTAGCAATTTTGATTTTGCAAGGTAGTGCAGCACAGTTAAGGTGTGGTAGGCTGAAGGTTGATAACACAAAAAACATTTCTAAGGTTCTGTGGAGCACTGCTACGACAGTTGCTGAACGTCTCAGTCTCAGTACAAATGACAGAATGCTAGGAGCTGTTCTTTGGTTATTAACACAGCCTGAACAAACTCAATGCTGGCCAGTCTGAATGTCATCAATAAGTTTATTATTTCTTTTGTGATGCACTGTTGACCAATTTTTGTTCTGAGTGCAGTAGAAAATTTTGTTTGCTGATGAAGAATGCTACATGCAGGCAAGCAAGCAGCTTGGCTGCACTGTGTCTAGCGGGATGTATTAAATCAGGGGTCTCAAACTCATTTGGGGGTGCGGGCCACACTGCAAGATATCACTCAGTCGGTGGGCCGCATCGTTTTTAGAGACGACAAAATGCAGTAATTATTGCACATGACAAAACTCTAATATAGTTCCTGTTACAGTATAGTTCAGAACTTCAAATTTTCTCTATCTCTGACGAACTCTGACCGCTGATTTGGCAGCGTTTGGCAGAAACCAGATAGTCGACGTTAGGCTTGAAATCACGGGTGGTAGCTAATCTTAATGTTACATGCAAATGTTCATTTGTTAGTCTCGATCGCAAAGCGGATTTGTTGATCTTTATTGATGAGAAAAACTGTTCACAAACGTACATACTGCCAAGTGCCAAACATCGCCATTAATTTGGCTGCTGTAGAGACTAATTTCAGATACATTTCTCTGGTAAGAAACTTGTAGAAACCAGGAACACCAACATCCGTGTACTTCTGCATGATGGCCGCATGACGGGGGAGTCACAGAGCCCACACTGGCGACTGGCCGCTTAACGACAAACATAGATCATACAAAGAGGGAAGGAAGTAGGGACCAAGGGAGACTGACTGCCTGGCACCAACGTTCGTCGCTGCCAGCACCAGTGCCAGCATATGGCTCTGATAAAGTGAACGCAAGTGAGAAAAATAGTAGTTACTCTAGTTCCGCTAGGCTACTAGAAGAAAATGCTGTAAAATGAATAAAACAACTTATTTTTATTCCAAATTTTTAGAATTTCAGATACTGCGTTGCGGCCCACAAATAACGCTTTCGCGGGCCGCTGCCCACGGCGGGCCGCAAGTTTGACACCCCTGTATTAAACCCCTGTATTAAATACTGGTGCTATTGATGGACTGTTTTGATGCCATTGTGGTGATTACAGATGATTGACATGTGAATGTATACCACTGAGTCAACTGAATGCTATGTAGTGGACACAGACAACTAATTGACTTTGGAAAGAAACTGTGTATTGACTGGTGTTGTAGACCAACCGAACAGCAGCGCATTTATTTGCACTGACTAAGTAGCATCGTTGTACTTCATTTTAAGTGTGAAATGAATTTAAAATACCCAAGTCAACAGGCTATGCACACATAGGATATTATGTTTGTCCAGCTGGAGCAGAAAGAACAGTAAATTAGTTAAACTACTGAATTTTTTGTTTATGTGAAATACTGTCCGAGTTGCATCCTGCATTATATGATTTTCTTTGAAGCATTATGAATTAACTATGTACAAAAATTAGCTATTTCAAACAGACTGAGCATCCATTTTTAGATTTGTTGTAATAGAGGCAATGTTTGTTATATTTTTTAGATATTGGCCCTAGAGACATTTGCATTATGGTAGTTGAAATGACTATCCAAAGGTCATTCAGGGTCATTGGAGAATGCAGATACCACTGTTTGATTAAAACTGATACAGTACATGCGAGATCCTTTATCATTCTGTTGTAACTCTGGTCCTGCCTTGCATTATAATGATGTATCGGCCAAGAGTCATAATTTTTTGCCTTAACACTGCTGGAGGTGACTGACCATGTTGAAAATTTGCAGTGGTGTTTAGTTCTCATAGAACATGCACATTGGGCCATTATGTGAGTTACCTCAGCACTGGTGGTTGAAAGTCGCCACTGTGAGGGAAAGTCAGTTCTGAGTGAATGCTGGGTGGGAGAAGAATTTTGACACTGTGTTCAGCCATTAATGCACAGCACTGGCCTGACAGACGGCTGACGGGCAGAATTGCACTCTGTACAGCTCATTATGTATTTAAAAAAATAAAGTTCTTCCCAAGCCGCATGGGATCATAGGGCAGCGCTGATCTCCGTTTTCTGTAGCCCTCAGCTGGACACCAGCAGAAGAAGCAAGTCCATGGATACGAGGGTAGTGCATTGCATGGTATTCCCGTTTACTGTCAACTTTTGCTGGTACATGTACTCAGAAACCGACCCAAAAGGGATGGCATGCTAAGTTGGTACACAGCAGCCGTGGGTGAGATTCGAACCTGCATACCTGGTTGCAAGTCTGGCACCGTACCACCACACAGCCATAGCATCCCGTCATTATGTAGACATTTGATAAATAAAAATAATTTACAAATGTTATAGCAAGTGTTATAGATTTAATAAGTTGTGTTTTAAATGATGCACTTTTGGTTAGCGCTGAAGAGATTACAGTAACATCATATTTTGTGTATTGTCATCAAAAATGTAGTTTATTATGTATGGCAGGAGGGTGCCATGCTGTACACTGTACAGAGTACTGTAGACCAGCTAGACCTCTTTAATATTCCCAACAACGTTGAAGCATAATGTGATCATTTATTCGTTGATTTATCCGTTTGTTTGTTTGTGTGCTATATAACTTATGGACAGATTTTAATGAAATTTTCGGGGTTGGTCTATACTGGTCACATGAGAAAATGTTTAGATTTGGCCACCAAATACGATCCCCCACATGCGCAAAATTTTTACTCAATGATCCGACCCCAGTTGGCATTGCAGAGCTGCCAAATTCAACACAGTAACACAACAGGCCTAGCGGAAGGTTTCCAGGAGTCAAACCACCCCCTATCCCCAATATCCCATCACCCCAATTTTTTCTGGTCTGCGATCTCTGTGCTCCAACCATTTTATGTAGAGCTTAAGCACGGTGACCTAACATGACCATGTGAAAAATATTAATGGTTGACCCTGGCCCACCCAAGGGGTAGCGCACACAACACGAATTTTCTGAACATACTATTGTCATGCAAAAACCGTTGAACAGCAAAATTTGAACCGATGATCCATCAGGATCAGACCATGATTACACAAGGTCCAACTCACCCCCAAGTGGTACAGAGCCTCCACTGCCAGAACTTTTCCAAACATGCAACGTCTATTCTATCATTGAACTGTTTGGTGGAGTTCTACGATATTTGTCAAGTTGGTTGACTATGACAAGGCATCACTCACCGACCCATATTTAAGGGGCATTTGCCAGGATATATTGAGGGCCTATCAAGTTAACATTGTCTGTTTTCTGGTGGAATGCCACGAGACGTCGCGTGCTGCGTTCTTCTCTGCATTCACAGTTGATTTGGTTTTTGTTGATATTGATGAGGTGTCTCCAGTGGCATGATTGTGTGATCAGCTGAAAAGATGAGGCCATTTTAGCCGCATTAAGTCGTGTTTTGTTGGGTGATTTACTGAGTGCGTTGTTGATGAAGCTGGCAGCTGAGTGCCTGCAGGAGAGCATGAGTAATGTGTGCACATCTGTCTTAGATCAGGCGTGATTCACCTAGCCAGCAGTTGACCAGTGCCTGCAAAAGTTTGCAGTGCGTCGTAATGAACACTGTTGCATGCATACAGACTCACTAATAACAGCCCCGTGGTGCGTCCTGTAGTTAGTGAACCATCCACATCTGCCGGTTTACGCTTACAGACGCGGTTTGTGGACCAGCGTACGTCAAGGTACAACAGCTGTAGCTAACCTGAGCAGCTGAAAGGAGGTCAGTTGGGATCAGTGACCCGGTCTGTAGCCTGGGAAACACTACAGATAAGTCGTTGCTAGTTACAGCTGAGACAACCATCTCACACTCATGTACGCTGTCACGCGTTTATTGAATCAATCACAGCATGTTGTAAGTAGATGCTGTCTAACTGGCCCAGCTGACAGCGTGTTTTCACTAGTCACAGGCCGTAATATATCCCAGCTGTGTTTTTATACTGTGTCCTGTGAGGTGTATTTTTTCGTTCAAATAATCATCAGAAGATGTGAGCAGCATAGTCTGTCAATCCACTGTGTCCATCCATAGTGCCCGGACACTCCCAATTTTTGGCATTGTTGTACGCCCCCTGAAGTGCACGAAATTTGTTCAGTTGAATCTCGTGCAAGTCATTAAAATTGTTGACATCAGCTGTCAGATTAGCTTACAGCGTTCGTCCATACCCCTTAGCTGGATTTAAAGAGACCTACTTAAAAAGGAATGAAAGGAGAAGGTAGAGCAGGGGAATGGGAATTGGGGAGGGGTTGGAGGGAGGGAAAAGAGGGGAGTGAATGAAGAGAAGCACACACTGATTTTTATGTGGATTGACGCCATGGTGAGTGGCACAGTGTACGACGTACGTTCATAGCTCATCACTCGACTGACTGACCCTCTTGCTACCCGGTCCGGATCAGTGTCGCCCATTGTTGCGTGCTCCAGTGCGTTGTGTGGCTCACACGCGCTTGTTGCTAGTCACTCATTCAGTCATTTCAGTGAATCTGACGTGACGACACGACAGGTGTGACGTTTGATATATAGCAGTTCTTTTGGGCAGTTCTATCATGGAGTAGTCTATTATTGACGGATATAAGCTGCGGTTCACGTTCATGCCGAGTGGCTGGCAAGATGCTAGAAAATGCCATTAAGTTAATTGGTAGTAAGTTTACGTTGTCGCTTTTTTTGAACTTTCAGTCAATATTCAGGCCGTGTCAGGATTAAGAGGAGTTGCTAGGGCCGTTTCTCCGGAAATAGCCCATGAAATAACGTTTGGAACTTGAATTTCATGAGAATGAAATTGTTGGAGGAAGTATTTGCCAAACCTGAAGGGCCCCCAGAGTTCGTGGTGTAGCTTCCCCTCTCGGCTGGGCTGTAAACGGATTGTTTAGCTGTCTCCATCCTCCTCTGTCTCTGTGCTTGTTGCTGTACCTGCCTCACTTAGTACCTGTGTGTGCTGCTGCGCAGTTCAGCTACTGCAACTGCTGCTCCGTGGTGCATCTGATGTTATTTGTGCTGACAACCAGGCAAAGGTTATAAGCGAGATTGTTTTTTTTCGGTCCTTATGTCTTCCGCTCAGCAAGGACACTCACTGTACACGGTGACTCAGAATTTTACTGAGATAGTTGTTTGATCATAACCTGGGCGATTGTAGAGTGATTTTCCAAATTCCTTCAGCGTGAGTTTCCCAAGGAATTTTCACCGTATATACAGAATACACTGTGTCTCAAAAAACATCTTAAGTTTATTTGTTAACAGCACAGACAAATCGCAGTCATTTTAAATAATATTTGGTACATATTATTACTCAGGTTCAACATAGAGTTTGCTTGCAAATTTTTTCAAATGTTACCCAATTTTACGTTTATTTAGCAACGTAAACACAAATTTTCACTCCAAAATAGCCTTACAGTGGGAGTCTCAAGAGTATACTATACTATAATTGTCATCCTGGCCTCATGAAAGATGCGTCACTATGGCAATCATGGGGTGAAAATCACCGTGTGAACACAAGCCAGAAAAAAGCAAACGATGAAAAACACAGCAAAACAAAACTTCCCTGGTTAGGGAAAAACTTCCCAAAACTTCACCTCTTACTAGGCCAGGAATGTGAGCTTATTCTACAACGCTGCTGAGCCCATACGGGATATGACCTGGAATAACAAAAGTGCAGTGCTGGGAGGTACATGTAGTATTGCACTGGCTGGTCAGTAGTAGTAGGCCAGCCAGTGGGCTGTGTTGGGCCACTCATTAGCCTGCACTGCAGTGAGTACCTCTATTAGTAACTAATAGGCCTATTTATCCACCGTGATCACTTTCCTGCTGTAAAGGTCTGATGGACGCAGGCCATGTGTATGGCTGTTGTAAACACGCCTCTGTGTTTGTTTACATGCTGCCAGTCATCATCATCATCAGTCGGGTCATGTTGAGAACATGCTTGTCATAACAGTTGGTTGTTCATACTGGCCAAGTCACGTGATGATTAATGCAGTAGTTCAGACTAGCAAGATGATTGATGCCTGTCAAGACAACTTATTATGCCTTCTGCTGGTTATTAGCCGACCGTACTAACGGTCGCGCGTATGCTACAGTGTTGTGTCCGTCTGTCGTCTGTCTGTGACATATATATTGTGGCTAAACGGTGCGTCTTGCCGAAAAACTGTATGAGAATCAAATAGTAAATGGCCTATGGGGAATCGAATGGTCGCATAACAGATGACGTCACATGACTCAAAAAGGTCAAGATCGTGCCCCAATGCACTTAGTGGTGAGCCCAGTATCTCAAAAACAGCTGGAGATGCTATTTAGCAACAATTGCTAATGCGGTGAGACTGTATGGTTGACTATCCAAGTGACAGCTTGGCTTGTTGTTGTCACTTATCATGTGGCTGCACATTTTGTAGCTGAATAACAGTTTGGATTAAAACATGCATGTCCCATAGCTCTGGTCGACTGGAAGAAATGTGGTATGTCTGGTCTAGCAGCTCATTTTTGGCCACTATGGTATCCAAAAGAAATGTTGACATCAAACTTGCTGTATTTTGTAACTAAAGTTATTTGGTGTTTTTGTAATAATGAATTACTGACTGGTGTTCTGTTTTGTCTCTGAATGGCAGAGTGATGTGATCCTGATGACCAGAGCTCAACAACTTGGTATCTGTGTTGCCAGCTCAGTGAGAAGTAATTGCTGGATCCTGCAGTGCTGAATTGTTCTGATCACTGCTGGAGCTTTGCATCGTTGCTGCAGATGTAGACTGTACAAGTCAACTCTCAGCAACATGTCTGCTGGCGGGAGGCCGGTCGGCAAGATCACCGTATCACGCATGAAACCTCTCACTTCTAGATCTCAGTCCGAGCTCTCTGGTATGCACTATTACAACCAGAACTTTGTTGTTATTAATAGAGGTTCACGCCTGTGCCTATGCCGACGTTACTGATGTTGGCAATTTGGAGTTTGGCATTAGGCATGGAACTGAACTATGAAGAATCAAGGCCAAGGTTAGACAACGTGGCCTCGAGGCCAAGGACTAACAAACTTCTGCCGGCTGTTCACCAGTGATTTTAGAGAAACTCACTGCAGCTTCCTCCATCATGGGCATTGATGCCAAATTTGGTAGTTTTAGTGTCATGTAATACAATACAAAAAAGAGTTTAACGTGGACTCAGAAGCCGAGTGATCAGCTTGCACACGTAGCAAGAAAAAATATGAAACTAAAACAAACAAACGCCAGTGCCCACTTAGTTCCGTACAGGTTCAAGATCCATGAAGGCAGTCTGGAAGGAATAAGAATGACTATGGAGGAAAGGATTTGTGAAAGATAGTATGTAAATAGCGCATATGTATGTAATGTAATGTAAAAGAAAAGGCATGATATTACGATGATGCCATGTCGTTAAATCTGCATGGAATACTCCTTACACAGGCATGTTAGTCAGTAGCGTTCGTGATATGGATGCTGGATAGGCTGATACTGTTATTGATTGCAGACTAAATGTCCAGTTTGATATGTTGACTGAACATCACTATTCTTTCAGTACAGCAAACACTAGCCATTTATGACAGACAAAACAAATAAACAGATTTCACACTTTGTAAAGTAGATATAATTGCACGTCTAATAGTTTTTAGCACTTTTCTGACAAGCACTTGAGATGAAAAGTTATATAGAGAATTTTATTGAAATTGTTCGGTAGTTGTTATGGTAACATATTCGTATGGAAATAAAAACTATTGTATATTAGCACTGTTTTTGTAGGAATATATTTTATCTATTAGTACGATTCTGTTGACAAACTTTTATATAGCAAGTGACTAGTGTAGATTTGTGGTTTTAATATAGGAGCAATTACTGAAGAAGATTTCGAAAGATCATTTGAAGATGTTCCCACTGTATCTGTAAATATCACAGCATTTTGTTATTTCTTGTGCCATTTCATTTGTTAATCTATTTATGAAATTCATATCTTATTTTTATTGGTATAATATATCATAAATCTGTGCTAGTCATATTTGAAAATGCTATTTTAATGACTTTTGTCATTATGCTGTATCTTGTTGATTCATAGTGTGAAGATTTTCTGTGTAGCTATGTAGCATTTGACAGGCGTTGCTAAACTCTTCAGATGAACTATGCCAAATGACAGTCTTAGTAGATGTTGATGTGTACCATGGACTGTTGCCTGATTAATAGAGCTGTCGAGCAATTAATTTTTTAATCGTTTTAGAGCACGCGATTTATTATTTTAGTCACTCTTTAACGTGTTAATTAATGCACCGATTTGACAGGTCTATTTATGTCAGGTTGCTGTCAGCGAATGACTACATACCTTTGCCTTATCTACAAGATGTGACCATTGTCAAAGTTGTCATCGAACAATTTTAATAGCTTTTCAGTTGAAAATTATTAGTGTAGTGCTGCAACTGCAACATAATAATTAATTGAATATTATTCGATCGTCAAATAACTGTAGTTTAATTGAATATTGGAACTCGTGCTTCATAGAATTTATGTATGTGCATTAATGTTTGAACGGCATTAATTTTTTAAATTTGCAATTCTTACAAGTTAACATGTTAATTCGACAGCGCTACTAATTAGTGCTCAGTTTAGCATCGTCAACATTTGACACTGGCGATGCATATTATAGCCTTGTGCGTATAAAGTGTGCATCGGAATATTGCGGTAAAGAAGTGGGAGGAAATTACTGGCTAAAATTTGCAGATACTCCTCTTTCTGTGACTGTATGTCTGTATGGTTGTCTTGTCTGTATTCTAGTTTTCATTGTTGGCAAACAGATGATTTATATTAATGTACGATACGATAGAAGAGTTTAACGTGGACTCAAAAGCTGAGTACTCAGCTTTATCTAGCACACGTAGCCAGAAAAAAAGAAACTAAAACAAACGCCTGCGCCCCATTAATTCAGTACAGGTTAAGATGTAATGAGTTCAGAAGTGATGCTGCTGTGCACCTCAGATACTTCATTGGCAGTTGCATGAGGCTGCATACTTACTTACCAACTGCTGTCGATGTGACAGATATTTTCATCGAGAGAAGTAACGGATCATCTAACAAGGATCCGTGACACTCTGTCGAATTCAACGTGTGACTGGGAGAAGAGAGTAGAAGCGGTGACTTGTTGACGTTGCTACTGAACCTTGTGCATTTTTAGGTTGACTCTAAAGTCGGTCTCCGCAAAAAATCCATCCACAAAAAGTTTTTACGATTTGAACAACGATGGTATGCCGTACGACCCGATCAAATGACAAGGTCAGGGTCATGAGGTTCAAAAGTTGCTAAAAATGGCCAATTTCAAAGTCTGTCTCCTCTGCCAGTATGCATGTAATCAGAAGACGAAAGGTGAATAATGATCCTCCAAGACAATATCTAAATTTTGTCCAGACACATTTTTGATATTCGTCCTCGTTCAATGTCACGTAACCTTCAAAGTTAGGCTGTTACGAGGAGTCAACCAGCAGTCCTGTATGGAGTGTATTTATTGGTTCTGGGAAGTAAAATGTAAACTAAAAACTTTACTTGGTGATTGCACTTGTATAAGTTATTGTTTATCGCCATTTCATGTTTTAAGCGATGTGCCATTTATCCTCAAGAAGCACATCTCGCTGTCAGCAATATCAGAAAGTCTACAGAGAGAGGCAATTTGGGGATCATGTCTCAACCAAGGTGACTGCTACATATTAGGCCACTTCATTAGACCAGTGTTGGCGTGATGAATGTTTACTAGGCCATTATAAGTTAATTTCATCGAGGGATACAGTTTACTACATTGCACTATTTGACATGTCATGTTTTCGCCAATGAGCCGTCTTTTACAAGAAGCCATGCTGGCGCTAGGCTAGCTGACCTTACTGCCTCAATGTAGACTATCTAGTAATTGCTAACTAGCATCTCCGTCTGTTTTCGAGATATTGGGTCCTAAGTGTATTGGGGTCTTCACCATGACCTTTCAGGGTCATGTGATGTCATCGGTCACGTGACCATTTGATTTCTCATGGGCCATTTCCTATTTGCTTTGTCAAACAGTTTTTCGGTAATATGCACTGTTTAGCCAGAATACCTACACTACAGATTACAGACAGACTGACACAACACTGTCAGCTAAAAACCAAATGAAATGGCGATAAACAACAACTTACACCAAAGAGATAACTAACTATATCTGCAGTATCACTAGAATATGGTCATTATACTGATGCTGTGTGTGGTCAGCTGAAACACGTTCGTTCAGTTCTCTGCTGCGGAGCTCTCGATGTCTCTGATCTACACCAGCAGCTGCGATCATTAGACGTCGGTCTTCACGTGTCTGTTAAGAACTTACGGTCACAAGTCGTCCGTGAAGCTTGCATAACCATCGCGTCAGTGTCATATTCCGCACACGTTACTCATTATCACGCAGCAGATATATGCCTTTAGGATTCTCTGCACGGTTGTGAGCTGCTGAACTGTGGTTGTGTCTGCAGTATCTTAATGCAATGAGTTACTGAACAGTGAACACACTCATATATTAATATCATTCCCTCATTTCTGGTATACACCACTAAGAGTGCGTAGGGCCAAACGTATACATCAGTCTCCTTAGTGGATGATTCTGAGCCACATCATTTGCTTCATTCAGGGAGAGGTTATTGGATTTCAGGTCCTTATCCACATAGTATGATGTACGTTGCCTCCAGTTCACCACTAGGAGTCTGGATTTCATCTGGAATTCACACAATGTGACCAAACAGGGAGAAACACCAATAAGTTTGGACTAATTCTTGCTAGGATGGCATGTGCAATTACCTTGCTATTCCTCTTTAATTACTGCAGTCCAGTCTGGATCCTTACCATTTATACTGTAGAATGATTGATTATACCTCGGTACATTGGTATTCCTTGAATTATTTCTAAAGTATTTACTTATGCAATAGTCCCAGGTAGTACCTGTTACCACTGGGCCAGGTAAATTTTTCTGTGGTATATACCCAGTTTTACTCAGTGAATTGTATGTTGTCACTTATCATAGCTAGCACATAAACTATTTCAGAAGTTTTGCTTTCCTGTAGTGCCCTAATGTCAGTTTCTGACGATGTAGCTACATGTCGAAGCGGCTCGGCACAAAGTTCGATGTTCTTTCGGAGTCTCTGATGCCGTCTCTAATTGCTCTGCTACCAAACAGCGCTAGAATCATGTCTAGTTCAGCCATCGTCGCCATCACATTCGTCATTGCAGTTAGTTCCTATGGTTTTATAAATATCAGGATCATCTATGTGTTTAATGATACATATTGTCTTGAAAAACTGACTTTTGCTGTTGCATTGCAAGAATGCTAATGCCAAGTCATAACTGTATTACATTTGTGATGCTAATTGTAGGCTATAATGAAGTTGCTATTGGTTTGATATGTTTACCATCTCACCCGCAGATTGCTGTCTTATTTGTGTGAATTGGATGACTGCCTTGGCCTATTGTGGCACAGTGTAACACTCTGTAATTGAAATTGTGGGGTTAAAATGATTTACTTTTGGATCATGCATTTTGACTAGTGGAGCATGTGAGGAATGCTATGTGAATATTGAGTAGTCTAGTTATGTTATCCCAAGCTGTGTCATAGGCTGAAGGACAGACTGGAATGTGAAACACTAGTGCTTTTGTTTGCCACATTAAACTGAAAAGTGGATGATGCTTTAGTATGATGCTTTATAGATGGCTCACATACATCTAAAAGTCACAAGTATGCTGCATCATAGCAGATCTGTTGATCATCTCTGTGTAACGTTGTAGAACACTCATACATCTCGATTAATTCCAGCCATTGCGAGCAATATCTCCTCCAAGTCTAATACAATACGCAGGTATCTATTGCCTTACTCTATCGTTCAACGCTTGTACTATTCCCATCAGTCTTCCTGAATACATTTCCGTTGCTTGTTCTGAAAGACCTTGGTTGTTTATTTATTAATTGTGACTACATTGTTAACGTAAGTGCACATAACATCACATTATATGCGGGCAGTCATAGTCAACCTGAGTTTTTTGCACGTGTGCCAAATAGGCATTTTTATGTTGTCCATTCTAGCAGTTTATTGAATGATGTCACTGCACATAAAGTGTAAACCCTGTAAATGTGTTGTAGGTGAATTGTTATTTTATCGTGAGGGCAGGTCTGAGTAAGTGCTATAGCTCTGCATACGTGCGAAGACTCGTGAACAGCAGCGCTTTACAATCTTGGAAGTGGTAGCTGATGGGCATGAGCTAGTGGTACTGTGGCACATTATGTGGCCATCCATGATTGCCATGATAGCGGACAATTGGACCCACGGTGCAGCACGGCAGATATACCACTGCCCCAGTCACCCACACTGCACCTTTACCCCGTAGCCTGTAGATTATTAACTGACGCTGTGGGTGAGATTTGAACCTGCAACTTCACGATCGCAAGTCCAACACTCTACCACACGGCCACAAGTGCACCTTGGCAGTAATACTAGAGATGTACTGATAAGGCAATGGCCAAT
>Ga0056114_1000462_pt1 | contig 14181 bp, 11 predicted proteins | sample WorMetHERISLAND1_FD_77005 | JGI IMG/M metagenome (GOLD analysis project Ga0056114, IMG submission 77005) | Marine gutless worms symbiont microbial communities from Max Planck institute for Marine Microbiology, Germany - Olavius loisae HERON... ...
GTCGTCGCCGCCACAAAGTGCTCCATCAAACGATCACGCTTCCAACCACTGAGCCGGCTTCTTCTCGCATACATCCTGCAATCCTAGCCCAAGCATCTCGCTTAGCTAGGACAGCCCCATCAAATTTTTATATATTTATAATGATAATTATTTGCAAATAGCCGTTTGGCGGGTTACAACACGAGGTAAGACGCCTGATTGTAAAACGTCACGTAACGGGAGCATCCGATGAGCAAATTCACGGTGGAAACGTCTCTGAGGCAGCTTTGCCCGGCCCGCGAACTGGCGCCGGCCGAACGGCTCCTGGTTTGTTCGTTTCGAACGATGGTGTTCACGGACAACGGAGGGCAAGCGGTGGCCAGGGTTTTCCGCCGGAAACTCGGTGGGGTCGCGGCCCACCAGACACTCGGAGCCTTATTCAGTTTCGTCGGCCTTCTATCATGCAATGCGCGGCGCAACATGCGGTTCAGGCTGCCCCATTGCCGGAAGGTCAGTGCCGACGAGCGGGCACTGGTTGCGCTGCTCGCCGCCCTGCAGGCCGGCCGTACAAGTCACGCGCGATCTTTGATCAATTGGCTTCTCCCGCCCGGGACCCAGGAGCCGGCTTTTGCCTACGCCGCCAGCCTTGCGCGCGGGTTCCGCGAGGGCGGTCTCAAGTTTAGCGAACCGTCGGTCCGGCGGAGACCAAAGCACTCGAAGGAATCCAGCGCACCGATGGCGGCCGCCCGCGAAAGCCTCGTCGTCCTATAGGGTGCGATGCTCTCGCCGGCGTCAGTCCGATTCCTGAGGTTTGTCGCGGCGCATGGCCGACCACGCGAGCATCGCCCATCCGGAAATGAAAAGCATGCCGCCGATCGGCGCCGCTCCCGGTATCGGGACCGCGCCGGTAATACAAAACGCGTAGAGCGATCCGGAAAACATGATGATCCCGGCGGTGAAGAACCAGCCGGCGCGGGCCGCCCAGCGTCCAGAGGTTCCGGACCGTTTCGCCGACAGCCAGGCGACGCCGAACAGCGCCAGGGTATGCCACATGTGGTATTGAACGGCGGTCGAGAAGATGTCGCGCAGCCCCTGGTCGCCTTCCAGCCAATGATAGCCGAATGCGCCGCCGCCGACGCCGAGAATCCCGCTGATTCCGGCGACGACGACCCAGAACCTCCAGCTTTCCGAGATCATGGGTTGACGGGTTCCGTCCGGCGGATGGACTGCAGGACGGCGTCTTCGAACGGGCCGGCGGCCATGCCGTCCGCCGATTGCAGCGCATCGAGGAAGGAAGTCATGTCTTTTTCGAGAATCCCCATGGTGTTTTCCGGATCGTACCCCTCGCGGGCCCAATCGATATCATCGAAATGATCCCCGTACCAGGTGCCGCCCGAACTGGTTCGCATCACCTCGAGCAGGATCCGTCCGTCGACGCCGAGCGCTTCGCCGGCTTGCAGGGCCCGGCGGACGGCAACGACGCTGGACGATACGACGAAGTTGTTGATCACCTTGACCGTCATGCCGGCGCCCCGCTTGCCGAGATGGTGAATGCGTTCCCCCATGGCTTCGAAGAGACGGGCCAGGGCGGCGACGGAGACCGTTTCTCCCCCGACCATGAAGGTCAGCGTGCCGTTGCGGGCCCGATGCGGCGCCCCGGACATGGGCGCGTCGAGAAGGTCGGTGCCGGCAGGCAGTCTCGCGGCGACCTCCGGTACGACGCGCGGTGACAATGTCGAGCAGAGCACCAGAGTTTCCGGTGGGCACTCCACCGAAAAGACCGCCTGCTGGTCGAAGCAGAGGTCCATGGTCTGGCGGCGGTTGCGGACCACGGAAAATACGCAATCCACCCGCGCCGCGAATTCCGCCGGATCGGCGATCATGCGCCGCGTGAAGGACCCGAACTCTGAGACGGGGCGGATATCGAACCCCCAGACCTCGAAACCGGCATCGCGTAGCCGCTCAGCCATGGGCAGCCCCATGGCGCCGCAGCCGGCCATACCCAACACCGGTGTCTCCTCGACCACGGGCATTATCCGCGGCTCCCTGCCGCCGCCACGAGGGCGCGGAATAATTCAAAGTCCGGCTCCCCAGGGTCGGCGAAGAACTCGGGATGCCACTGCACGCCGAGGGCGAAGCGATGGTCGGGAAACTCGACCCCCTCGATGATACCGTCAGGGGCGCGGGCGTTGACGACGATCCCTTGCGGCTCGTTCTTCAACGCCTCACGGTGCGCCGTGTTGACCTCCATCTCGGTCCTTCCGGTGATTTTCTGCAGCAGGCTGCCGGGCTCAATGGCAATGGTATGGGCTTTATGCTCGGCCGGCCTTTCGTCCAGATGGTCGATCCCGGTTTCGATCTCATGATGAACGTCGCGATGGAAGAGCCCGCCCTTCAAGCCCGCCATGACCTGCATCCCGGCGCAAATGCCGAGGACCGGCGTGTCGCTATCGAACAACAATTGGGTCAGTTCGGTCTCGAAGGCGAAGCGGGGTTCGACCGTTTGGCCATCTTGCGCCGCCTCCCCGTACCAGGTTTCCGGGAATGGATAACGGCCGCCCGGGGTGATGACACCGTGGCAAGAGGCGACCATCTCGTCCAGGGCCGGCGCTAAATAGGGAAGGGCAACGGGCAGGCCGCCGGCTTTCCACACGGCATCGAAGTAGGCGGTGCGGATCGCATAGTGGGGTCGCGCCGAAAACGAGCCGCTGGATTCGTAGTCCATCAGGACCCCGATGGTCGGCCGGCCTGTCATTCGATTCCCCCTTGTCCTGTGATATGGTGCCGCATGCCGGATGGGAACGGCAGCGCGTTCCAACCCCCATCATGCCGATGGAGCGCCCGGGGAAAAGGACCAAAATGCAGGATACGGCGCGATACCGGGTTCTCGACCAGGAGAACCACCCCTTCGCCGACCTCAGGGCCGTGCATCAGTACTGGAACGAGCGGCGTGGCGAGCGCTTCGCGCCCGCATGGACGGATATCGATCTGGTGTCCCTGCCTGCCCATGTCATCCCCCGCGTCTGCGTCGTCGACAGTAGAAACGATGGCACCGATTTTACCTACCGTTTTTGGGGAACGGCGATAACCGACATGCATCACTACGACTTGACGGGTGAGTCGGTGATGGAACTGGAGCCGCCTCACTATGCGCGATCCATCCGTGACCAATACGCTCTCGTCTTCGAGGCGCGCGAACCGCTGTTGTTCCTGAACGAAGTCCCTCTGCCCAGCGGTCTAACCACCTACTATGCCGCCTTGCGCCTGCCTTTGACTTCGGACGGCAGCAATGTGGATGTCCTGATGAGCGCCGAAGAATATGGCGAACACAGAGAGCAACTTGAGGACTATTTCGAAGAGACCTGGCGCGAACACGAAGAACTCACGAGTCACTAACCGGTCGGCTCGATCTACACGGCGCTCTTCAACGAACTCGACTCTTCCGCCGTCAGGGGATGCTCCAGTTTGTCGAGCATCTCCCTCGGCACGACCTGCCAGAATTTGCCGATCTCCAGTTTCCAATCGTTGAGCAGGCCGAGCGCATAGCGCGAGTGGGTCCGCTTGACGTGCTGTTGAACGAGGACCTTGAGGACGTCTTCCCAGTATTCGGTTTCGACCCTGTTCCAGGCGACGGTCTCCGGATTGACGTGGTGTTCGAACTTGTCGTCGGGGTCGTAAACGAACGCCATGCCGCCGGTCATGCCGGCCGCGAAGTTGGCGCCGATGCGCCCGAGCACGACGGCGATGCCGCCGGTCATGTATTCGCAGCCGTTCGATCCGCAGCCCTCGATGACCGCCTGGGCGCCCGAATTGCGCACGCAGAACCGTTCGCCCGCCTGGCCGGCCGCGAACAGCCTTCCGGCGGTGGCACCGTAGAGGACCGTATTGCCGATAATCGAGTTGTTCTCGCTCTCCAGCGGGCTCGACACCGTCGGGCGCAACACGATGATGCCGCCGGACAGGCCCTTGCCGACATAGTCGTTGGCGTCGCCCAGGACCTCGAGGGTCAGGCCCTGCACGGCGAAAGCGCCCAGCGACTGGCCGGCCGAGCCGCGCAGCCGCACGGTGAGCGTCCCCGGCGCCAGCCCGGTCATGCCGTACTTGCGTGTGATCATCGAGCTGGTCCGCGTGCCGACGGCGCGGTGCGTATTGCGGACCGAATAGGTGAGCTGCATCTTCTCGCCGAACTCGAAGGTCGGCTTGGCGTCCTTGATAATCTGCGCGTCGAGCGTGTCCGGCACCTCGTTGCGGCCATCGAGTGCGGCATGCCGCGGGAACCCACCGGCATCGGCTTGCGCCAGGAGCGCATTGAGATCGAGGTCGTCGAGCTGCGGCGACCCGCGGCTGACCTGTGTGAGAAGATCGGCCCGGCCGATGATCTCATCGAGGGATCGGAAACCCAGTTCGGCGAGGATTTCCTCCACCTCCTCGGCGATGAAGGTGAACAGGTTGACGACCTTCTCCGGCGACCCGGTGAACTTCTCGCGGAGCTTTTCGTCCTGGGTGCAGACGCCGACCGGGCAGGTGTTGGAATGGCATTGGCGGACCATGATGCAGCCCATGGCGACGAGGGATGCGGTGCCGATGCCGAACTCGTCGGCGCCCAGCATGGCGGCGATGACCACGTCGCGGCCGGTCTTGAAGCCGCCGTCGACCCGAAGGGTCACGTTGTGGCGCAGACGGTTGAGGGTCAGCACCTGATTGGCCTCCGACAGTCCCATCTCCCAGGGGATACCGGCATACTTGATCGACGACTGCGGGCTCGCCCCGGTGCCGCCGTCGTGGCCGGAAATGAGGATGGTGTCGGCCTTGGCCTTGGCGACGCCGGCGGCGATGGTGCCGACGCCGGTGCGCGCCACCAGCTTGACGCAAACCCTGGCGCCCGGGTTGATCTGCTTGAGGTCGTATATCAATTGCGCCAGGTCCTCGATCGAATAGATGTCGTGGTGCGGCGGCGGTGAGATCAGGGTGACGCCGGGCGTCGAGTGCCGCAGCCTGGCGATCAGTTCCGTCACCTTTAACCCGGGCAGTTGCCCGCCCTCTCCGGGCTTGGCGCCCTGCGCCATCTTGATCTCGATCTCCTGGCAGTTGTTGAGGTACTCGGCGGTGACCCCGAAGCGCCCCGACGCGATCTGCTTGATGGCCGACGACGGGTTGTCGCCGTTGGGCCGGGGCTGGAAGCGGGACGGGTCCTCGCCGCCTTCACCCGAATCGGACTTGGCGCCGATCCGGTTCATGGCGATCGACAGCGTCTCGTGCGCTTCCGGCGACAACGCGCCCAAGGAGATACCGGGCGCGACCAGGCGTTTTCGGATTTCGGTGACGCTCTCCACTTCCTCGACCGGAACAGGCGGGTTCAGCCGTTTGAAGTCGAACAGGTCGCGCAGGTAGATCGGCGGCAGATTGCGGATGCCGTCGCTGTAGCGCCGATAGATCGAATAGGACTCCGTGGTCACGGCGTTTTGCAGGACGTGGATCAGCTTGCCGTCGTGCCCGTGCCGTTCGCCGCTGGCGCGATAGCGGTAGAAACCGCCGACGGGCAGCGGCACCGGGGTTTCCAGGTAGGCTTGCCGGTGCATGTCGATGACGGCGTTCTTGATGCCCGAGAAGCCGATCCCCGATATGCGCGACGCCATGCCCGGGAAGAACTCGGCGACCAGCGCGCGGCTCAGGCCAACGGCCTCGAAACAATAACCGCCCCGGTACGAGCTGATGATGCTGATGCCCATCTTCGACATGATCTTGAGGAGACCGTTGTCGATGGCGGTGACGAAGTTGCGGATGCTATCGTCGAGCGGGGCGTCGCCCAACAAGCCCCGGCGATGGCGCTCGGCGATGGTCTCCTCGGCCAGGTAGGCGTTGATCGTCGTCGCGCCGACACCGGTGAGGACGGCGAAATAGTGGACGTCCATGCATTCGCCGGAGCGCACGTTGATCGAGGTGAAGGTGCGCAACTCCTGGCGCACCATATGGGTATGGACACCACCGGCGGCCAGGATCATCGGCACCGGTGCGCGGTCGGCATCGACGTTCATGTCGGACAGGATCAAATGGGTGCGGCCGCCGCGAACGGCGTCTTCCGCCTCGGCACGGATGCGGTCGAGGGCCGCACCGAGGGCGCCGCGACCGTCATTGGGATCGAAGGTGCAGTCGATCTCGATCGCCGTGTCGCCCAGGTAGTCGCGCATGGCGTCGAACTCGGCGGTGGTCAGCACCGGGCTTTCCAGTTGCAGGAGATCGCACTGGCTGGCGGTCTCCTCAAGGATGTTGCCGAGGTTGCCGAGGCGCGTCTTCAGGCTCATGACACGGCGCTCGCGGAGACTGTCAATTGGCGGGTTGGTGACCTGGCTGAAGGCCTGGCGAAAAAAATGATGCAGGCCCCGGTACTTGTCGGAGAGCACAGCCAGCGGCGCATCGTCGCCCATGGAGCCGGTCGCCTCCTTGCCCTCCTCGGCCATGGGGTGGAGGATCAGTTCCATGTCCTCCATCGTCAGGCCGAAACAGTGCTGGCGGCGGCGCAGCTCCTCGGGTCCGAACAGCGCACCCTGGCCATGGGACGACTTGATGATGTCGTCGATGATTTTGATGTTGCCGGTCCACTCGCCGTAGGGGTGGCGATCGGCGAGCCGGTCCTTGATCTCCTTGTCCCGGTAGAAGGTGCCGCCTTCGAGGTCAATGGCGATCATGCCGCCGGGACCGAGCCGGCCCTTCTCGACGATGTCGCTCTCCGGCAGTTCGACCATCCCGGTTTCCGATCCGACGATGAGCAGGCCGTCGCGGGTCCTGGAAAAACGCATCGGCCTGAGCCCGTTGCGGTCCATGCCGGCGACCACCCAGCGGCCGTCGGACGCACAGATGGCGGCCGGGCCGTCCCAGGGTTCGAGAACGCTGTTGCAATAGGCGAACAGGTTGCGGTGGTTGTCGGGCATGGTCGCGTTCTGACCGACCGATTCCGGGATCATCAACGCCTTGGCCCCCGGCGCCGTGCGGCCGCCCCGGCAGATCAGCTCGAACACCGCATCGAGGGCTTCCGAATCGGAACTGCCCGATTGGATCACCGGCTTGACGTCCTCGATGTCGTCGCCGAACAGCGGCGAGGCGATCTTAGGCTCATGGCAGGCTGCCCAGTTGACGTTGCCCTTGAAGGTGTTGATCTCGCCGTTGTGGGCGAGCATGCGAAACGGTTGCGCCAGGCGCCATGTGGGGAAGGTGTTGGTTGAATAGCGCTGGTGGTAGATGGCGAAGCTGGAAACGAAGCGTTCGTCCAGGAGATCGGGATAAAAGGCGGTCAGCTGTTCGGCCAGGAACATGCCCTTGTAGACGACGGACCGGCAGCTCAGCGAGCAGATGTAGAACCCTGTGATGTGCTCGTCGAGAACGCTTTTCTCGATGCGCCGCCGGACCACGTAGAGATCGCGTTCGAAGGCCTCGTCGTCGAGGCCGCCCTTCGGCCCCTGGCTCGGCTTGGCGATCATGATCTGCTCGATCTCGGGGCGCGTGGTATTCGCTTTCTCGCCGATGACGTCGGCGTTGATCGGCACCTGGCGCCAGCCGAATATGGAATAGCCGGCCCGCAGGATTTCGGTCTCGACGATCGAGCGGCACCGCTCCTGGGCGCCGAGGTCGGTTTTGGGAAGGAACAGCATGCCGACCGCGAGGCGCTCCTCGCCCGGTTCGTGACCGGTGTCGCGGATGTGCTGCTTGACGAATTCCCAGGGGATCTGCACGTGAATGCCGGCGCCGTCACCGGTCTTGCCATCGGCGTCGACGGCGCCCCGGTGCCAGACCTTCTTGAGGGCCTCGATGCCGGCCTCGACGACGCGGCGGTTCGGCTTGCCGTCGATGGCGGCGACCAGGCCGACGCCGCAGGATGCATGTTCCTCGGCCGGATCGTAGAGACCGTTCTCCATCAGGTGCCGGGCGTTGTCGATCCAGGCCTCGGCGCTGTCGCCGGTCGTCGGTCTGCGGGGGGTCATGGTTCGGCGTTCCTCACGAGGCCCGAGCGAGCTCGGCTAGGCCGAGCGCTCTCATCTGGATGTAGTCGTGGATGCCATCCGCCGCGTCGCGTCCGTCTCTGATCGCCCAGACGACGAGCGACGCCCCGCGCATGATGTCGCCGGCCGCAAACACGCCGGGCACATTGGTCAGCTTGTTGGGCTCGAGGACCCTGACCGTGCCCCACTCGGAGATGGCCAGTTCCGGCTCGCCGAACATTTGCGGCAGGTTTTCTGGGTCGAAGCCGAGGGCCAGGATCACCAAGTCCGCATCAAGCGTGAAACTGGAGGAGGGGACGGGCTGCGGCGTCTGGCGCCCGGAAAAGTCGGCGACTCCTAAGTGGATGCGATGGGCGCGGACCGCGTTGACGGTTCCGTCGCCGACAAAGGCTTCCGGCGCCGACAGCCAGACGAATTCGACGCCTTCCTCTTCCGCGTTGGCCACTTCCCGCTGTGATCCCGGCATGTTGGCCCGATTGCGCCGGTACAGGCATTTGACCGATTTGGCGCCCTGGCGCACGGCGGTGCGCACACAGTCCATGGCCGTGTCCCCGCCGCCGATGACGACGACGTCCTTGTCCTTGGCGTCGAGTTCTCCCGATGAGAACGCGGGGACGGGATCCCCCAAGCCCTTGCGGTTGCTGGCCGTCAAATAGGTGAGGGCCTGGTGGATGCCGGCGAGACCGACGCCGGGAGCCTGGAGGTCACGGGATTGGTAGACGCCGGTGGCGATGAGGACAGCGTCGTGGCGCTGGCGCAGGTCGGCGAGCGACGCGTCGCGGCCGACCTCGAAGCCGAGATGGAACCGGGCCCCGCCGTCCTCGAGCAAACGGGCCCGCTTGATGACGATGTCCTTCTCGAGCTTGAACCCGGGAATGCCGTAGATCAGCAGTCCGCCGGCCCGGTCGTGGCGGTCATAAACATGGACCTGGTATCCATACTGGCGGAGCCGGTCGGCGGCGGCGAGGCCGGCGGGGCCGGCGCCGATGATGCCGACCGAGCGGTCGATCTCTTGCAAGGGCTGCGGCGGCTGCGCCCAGCCCCTTTCCCAGGCCGTGTCGGTGATGAAACGCTCGATGGACCCGATGGTGACCGTATCGTGGCGGGACTGCTCGAGCACGCAGGACCCCTCGCACAGGCGGTCCTGCGGACAGATGCGCCCGCAGATCTCCGGAAAGGTGTTGGTCGCCTGGCTGATCGCGTAGGCCTCCTCGAGGCGCCCCTCGGCGGTCAGCTTCAGCCAGTCGGGAATGTTGTTCTGCAAGGGGCAGTGAATTTGGCAATAGGGGATCCCGCATTGCTCGCAACGGGAGGCCTGCTCCGCGGCGCCGGTTGTCGAATAGTCGCCGTAGATCTCGCCGAAGTCGTCGAGACGCCTTTCCGCATCCCGCTTGTCCGGCATCAGCCGACCGATCCGTACGAACTGCTGCATCAGGTCGGACATGGTCCGGATCTCTACCTTATGAGCCAGGGCAACGTCTGCGCCAAGTTATGAGCCAGGGCAACGTCTGCGCCAAGGCGACGGCGGTTCCGCTTCGAGCCTGCCGCCGGGTGCGGTCGGCCGCCCGTTACCGGCTTCAGCCGGCCGGGGAGGCGATATAAAACCGCCTCGGCACACGAATGCAAGAAAAAAGGTCAGCTTTGCTTACTTTTTTCGCCGACTTTCCCTCCGTCAGCATTGTACACGGCCCCGGCCAATGCCGCAAACGACAGGAGGCGAGCTAATTTAGTCCTGTTTCGGTACGAAAACAGTCTTTGTGGGAACCATCGGGAATGGTGTAAAACTCCCTAGATTTAGGGGGATGCGAGGGTGCCGTTTCAACATCTTGCGATCCTTGCCGTCGTGCAGGGGATCACGGAGTTTCTGCCGATCAGTTCGTCGGGGCATTTGGTGCTGGTTCCGGCGGTTCTCGGGGTGCCGGACCAGGGATTGTTGCTCGACGTCGCTGTGCATGTGGGCACGCTGGGGGCCGTCTTGCTCTATCTCTGGCGGGACATCGGAGCCATGATCATGGGTGTCGGCCGCACCTTGCGCGGCCGCAACGATCCGGGCGCCCGGCTTTTTGGGTTCCTTGTCGTCGGCACAATCCCCGTTGTCGCCGCCGGTTTCGCCCTCAATCACTATTATCCCCAGGGCATCCGGAGCCTCACCGTCATCGGCTGGACGACGCTCGGCTTCGGGCTGCTGCTGATGATCGCCGACCAGGTCGGCATGACGCTCCGGCGTGTCGAGCACCTGCGGTACGGCGATGTGATCATGGTCGGCGTCGCCCAGGTCCTGGCCCTGATCCCCGGCACCAGCCGGTCCGGCATCTGCATGACCGCCGGCCGGGTGCTCGGCATGGAGCGCACCGACGCGGCGCGTTTCGCCATGTTGCTGGGCATCCCGGCGATCAGCGGCGCCGGCGTGCTCAAGGGTTACGAGCTCTGGAAAACGGGCAACATGGCGCTCACCGGCGACGTCATCGTCGCCGCCAGCCTGTCGTTCATCGCCGCGCTCTTTTCCGTGGCCTTGATGATGGCCTGGCTGAAACGTGCGTCGTTCACGCCCTTCGCCGTCTACCGGGTCCTGCTCGGCGGGTTCTTGCTGGCCATCGCCTACGGGTGGGTCGGGTAGGGATCTCGTCGCCACTTGGCGTGAGTAATTCTCGAACAGGTGAGAAGCTACAGGGCGGACATGTCATTCGCCTCTGCGGATCGTCGGCTGTATCCCGGTTGCCGCCCAACGGCAGAATTACGAAAATCGTCGGCTCGCTGATCGGTTAGCTGACGTAAGTGCGATCCCGCAGCGTAGACCGGATTTCACCTATGGCGGACTCGGCCTATCCATATCAGCTTGGTCGAAGTTTCGACGAAGACTGGGTCCGCTGAGGCAACCCAAGCCGCCGTCAGGAGCGTTCGAAGCCTGCGGATCGGATATGCCGGAAAACGCCTTGAATTGGACAACAGACCAAGCCGCGAAAGTCCCCAAGCAATCGCCGAGATCGATCCTTATCGATGTCCGGCAGGTGTACCAAGCGGACACTATTCGAGTTCATTCCGCCGGGCCAATTGACCCGGATGCCTAAACACACTCGAAGCGCGCTTCAAAGTTTTCCATCATCTGGTGGGCGAAGCGGGCAGCAGCCACCGGCAACGTGCGGGAATGCAGTTGCCCGAAGTAGAGTAGTCCAGGGGGAATGTCGCGGGCATCGACCGGACGACTGATCACATTTGAAGTTTCTTCATCCGGCGGCAAACCGATGGGGATCTGGAAAGCCAAAATGTTCTCTGCCACCGCATGGCTGCGCAAAAACTCGAAGCTGTCCGACTCAACCGTCGGCTCGATCGAAAGCGACGTGCGTCGGACTGCCGTTTCCAATAGATAGCGGACGCCGAAATCAGCGGTCGGTAGCGCAAGTGGAAATTGGACGCATTCCCTTAGACGCACGCTCTCATTTCCGGCCAAGGGGTGATCCCGGGTCATCACCGCGTGTACGGGCTGACGGATGGTGAGCAGGTGTTGAAACTCCGTAAGACGCACCGGCTCAAAGACCAATGCGAGATCGGCACTCAAATCCATCAGGGCTTGCTCGGCCGCCGCGCGGTCGCGGAGCAGGACGCTGAAGGTGACGGCCGGATGATCCTTGCGGTATGTGGATATCTGATCGGGCAGGAAATAGGGCAATAAAGCCTGGCTGCAGGCGATCTCTCCGGCAGCGGTTAGGCGCACGCCTCGAGGCAGACGTTCGAAGATCGGCACCCCCAACTCCTCTTCCATAGCCAAAATACGTCGGTTCAGCGCCGTCGAAGTGATGGCCAGGGTCTCCGCTGCCTTGCGGATCGATCCGGCCCGGACCACGGCGTCAATGTAAGTCAAGGAGAGAAGGTGTCTCATTATCAAGGCCTTGCTCATAGCGATGCGTTTTTTGCATCAGTCTGAGCCGAAATTAGCAGTATCCAGAAGCACTCGCAATTGATCTACTCGCACCTGCACAAAAACAGTGAGCGCAAGATGTCACCGGACCAACCATTTGACTTTGCGAGTCTTCGCAACGCCTACGCCGTCGGGTTACAGCCCGCCCAGGTGGTGGATGAAGTCTACCGGCGCATCGACGCCCTTAACGATCCGGGGATCTTCATATCCCTGCGCGAACGGGACGACGTGCGATGCGAGGCCGAGAAATTGGGAAACGCGGACCGCCCCCTCCGGGGCATACCGTTCGTCATAGAGGACAACATCGACGCTGCCGGTATGGAAACCACCGCGGCCTGTCCGGCATTCTCCTATCGGGCCGGGCGGGATGCTTTTGTCGTCGAGCAGCTGCGTAATGCCGGCGCCATTCTGATTGGCAAGACGAACCTGGACCAATTCGCGACCGGACTGGTCGGCGTTCGAACGCCTTATCCAATACCGAGGAATGCCCTCGATCCGGAGATCGTACCGGGCGGTTCGAGTTCCGGATCGGCCGTCGCAGTCGCGCAAGGGCTCGTCAGTTTCTCCCTCGGTACGGATACCGCCGGATCGGGCCGTGTGCCGGCGGCGCTCAATAGCATCGTCGGCCTCAAGCCGAGCCTGGGTGCGCTGTCCAGTTCGGGTGTCGTACCGGCCTGCCGAACCCTGGACACCGTTTCGGTCTTTGCGCTCACGGTGCCGGATGCTTTCGAGGTTTTCGATGTCGCGGCGAAGTTCGACCCCAACGATGCCTTCGCCCGGGAAACGACCGTCGGAGCCTTGGGGCCAATTCCAAAGTCCTTTCGCATCGGCGTACCAGACAAGGAAAGCCGACGCTTTTTCGATGATGGGATACAGGCACGTGCCTTCGAGGGCGCTCTGACGGACCTGCAGGAGCTTGGCGGTGAAATCGTCGAGTTCAACTTCACGCCCTTCTACGAAGTCGCCGACATGCTCTACCACGGCCCCTGGGTCGCCGAGCGCCACACGGTCATCGAGGCCTTGCTGCGCGATCGACCTCAGGACGTTCATCCCGTCACCCGCGAGATCACTGAGGATGCCAGGCGGTTTGCCGCCACTGACGCTTTTCGAGCCATCTATCGCCTGCACGAACTGAAACGCAGGATTGGGCCGCTGATCGAAGGTGTCGATGTGATCTGCGTGCCTACGATTCCAACCTTCTACTCGATGTCCGACCTGGAAGCCGATCCGGTCGGACCGAACACGAGGCTCGGCACCTATACCAACTTCGTCAATCTGCTCGATCTTTGCGCCGTCGCCGTACCGACGGCGCCGCGTGAGGATGGCCGCCCGAGCAGCATCACGCTCTTGGCGGCGGCCGGTCGTGACGGCGCCATCGCGTCGGTGGCGCGTGCCGTGCACATGAAAACCCGCCCGGCACTCGGCGCAACCGATTGGCCCATGCCGGCGGCGGTCGCGCTCGCCGACGAGGCAGCGCCCGGGGAAATGGCGCTCGCCGTCGTCGGTGCTCATATGTCGGGCCTTCCCCTGAATGTCGAATTGACCCGCCTCGGCGGTCGCTTCCTGAAACACGCCAGAACGTCGGCGGGTTACCGATCGATCATGTAAGTCTTCCGCCATTATCGTCTTCGATCTGTTGAATCGGTCTGTCCTGCCGGCGGGCAACGTCATGACTAGCGGTACCTTTGCTGGAATGCAATCTACACAACCCCTAACCTTGAGAAAAATCGGACTCGCGAATAATCTCGCGCAGCCTTGCCGGGACCGGCGACACAGGAAAAAGACAGCATGACCGGACTATTGTTTTACGCTTGTTGCAGTCTCGGCCTCGGGTGGCTGATTCCCGGCCAAATCGTCGCGGGTCACCGGCAAATCGGAATTGACTTTTTGGTGGGGTATTGCCTCGTCACAATCCTATTGTTCACATTTGCCGTTGTATTCGGCCTAGATCTGGACGTTTCCATCTACCTTATCATGGCCGCCGCGTCCGCTGGCATCCTCTGGCGGCTTCGCGATTTCCGGGATTCAACCCTTGACCACGGTTACTGGCCACGGTTCCATCCACTTCCGGTTCTTATTGGTCTTGGAGCCGCCTGTATCATGGTCAATGGCGGTATCGACTACCTGCCGACGACCAACGATGAGTTTACGAGTTGGATCGGCAATTCCCGTTGGGGCTGTCCTAGCTAAGGACGTTTTTGTCTCGAATTCACCCATGTCTTTAATTGGTTAAGCAGTTCCCGGTGATCACCTCCATTGAACCGCCATTCGCACTCCTTTAGGAACAGGTGA
>Ga0056114_1000463_pt1 | contig 14170 bp, 17 predicted proteins | sample WorMetHERISLAND1_FD_77005 | JGI IMG/M metagenome (GOLD analysis project Ga0056114, IMG submission 77005) | Marine gutless worms symbiont microbial communities from Max Planck institute for Marine Microbiology, Germany - Olavius loisae HERON... ...
GCCGCGAAAGCCAATCGAGGGAGGCTAATTGGGGGACTATTCGAGTTGTCATATGCGTAACTTGCTGATTATCGGTGCCTTTATTTATTGAATTGGCGGAGGGAGAGCGACCGGGTTCGAACCGTCTCCGCCTTCGCCCCAGATCATACGACAGTTTAACGATCTCGTTGCCAATCATTGAAGTTCTAAACCAACCTTAGAGTCCGGCCCCTAACAAGATGTGTTTTTCAATATCCTACCGGTCTTCCTGTGAGGAGCTGAACGCTGGCGATGAAAAGCCACGCCTGGGCGGTGGCGAGGGTGGCCTCGAAGTCCTTTGCGAGCCGCCGATTGCGGTTCAACCAGGCCAGCGTGCGTTCGACCCACCATCGGCGCGGCAGGATGTCGAACCCTCGTGCACCGTCGGGGCGTTTGACAATCCCCAGGGTCTAGCGACTGATTCGCTTCAAGGCTGTTTCGAGCCCGGGTCCGGCATAGGCCCCGTCGGCGAAGACATGACGCAACCACGGGAAGGCGTGGCGAATGGACGCGAGCACGGAGGAAGCGCCGTCGCGGTCCTGGATGTTGACGGCGTGGACCTGAGCGGCAACCGGCAGGTCGCCGCTGTCGGTGGCCTGTCATGTCTTAGCCTTCATGTTACCATATACGCCTTTATGAATCGTGCGGCCAAAATGGGCACTATCGCGTTCCCATAGGCGCGCAGTCGTCCCACGCGGCCGGGTATCCCATGAGCCAACGGCTGAACGCCGGGTTCAACGCGCCGCGCCTTTCCGTCGGCGCAGGGGATGAGTTGGGCGTAGCTCCAAGGGCTTGGTAACTCAGCGGCTTTCCCCTCGGGTGTGTGTCCCGTTTGGCGTTGAACTCCTCGCTCGCCTGCTCGCTCTTGCCATCGCGGCCGGTCGGCGTCGCCCAGCCGGTCAGTTCCTTTGTCCGTTCGATCGATCGGTTCGTCCTCGGCTGGTGGCTGTCCTTGAAGGTCAAGGCAGTCGGCGTCGGCCAGCCCGCCATTGCCGCCACCGCACCCAGCGTCAAACCCGCGCCGTTGTCGTTGATCCCCTTCGCTTTCAGGCGCTCCAGGCGGGCTTGATGCTTCTCGGAGTTGTAGCCTACATTCATCGCGGCCGCATCCGGTGTCGGCCACCCGCCCGTCCATCGCCTGCTGTGCGGCCAGGCGGGCGTGCGCTTCGTACTTCCGGGTCTTCGCCGGCGTGTAGGCCATCGCCCGGCCGCCAGCCATGGTGACGCGGGGGCGCCCCTTGGCGACCGGCGGCCCAGCGACGGTGATGCAGACGGAGGTGGTCATGCGGTGGGCCCCACGCAGACTCTCCGGACAAATCTGTCCTTTTTCTCTTTACGTCCGGACAAATATGTCCTAACATTAAGCCCATGAACGGCAAGGATTTCATCGACAGAGTGAGCAAAGTTGGCCGCCAGCGCGGCGTTACCGTCCGCATCGACAGCAAGCGCGGCAAGGGCAGCCACATCACCGTCTATTTTGGCGACCGGAAGACGGTCGTTAAGGATCGCCGGAAAGAACTTCGGCCTGGCCTCTTGGCGGCCATGATCCGTCAGCTTGGCCTGACAAGCGGCGATTTCCGGTAGAGCGATCGAAAGGAGACCATGATGCGATTTACGTATCCCGCGCGATTGCGCCACACTGGACCGGACGAGATCGTTATCTCGTTCCGCGATCTGCCGGAATGCCTGACCTCGGGAAAAGACGTGGCCGAAGCGCTCGCCGAGGCGGCCGATGCGCTGGAGGAAGCAATCGCCGGGCGTATTGACGATATCGAGCCGATCCCGACACCGAGCGCACGGCGCGCCGGAGAACACCAGATCGCCGTGCCCCCGGACATGGCGGCTAAGGCGGCGTTGGCGATCGCCTTTCACGAGAGTGGACTGACGCGCCTCGCCTTCGCCGCGTGCCTTGGCGTCGACGACAAAGTTGTCCGCCGTATGCTCGACCCTCGTCATAGAACGGCCGCGAGCCGCATTCATAAGGCCCTCCGTACTCTTGGGCGCGAGCTTGTTGTCGAGACCCGCGCCGCCTAACAAGGCGGCCGGACGCCGAAGCGCCCGGCCAGTTTCTCCTGGAAGGGAACATTCACGCCCGGCGCAGGGAGGAGTCGCCGGGCCGATGGAGGGCGTTGCGTCCTCCACGCTGCCCGGCCGGCTTCGACCACCATCCAGGTGGTTGACCGTTCCCCTCGGGGAGCACTGACCAGACAGCGCGCTAGGCGCGGTGGTTGCGGGGGCAGGATTTGAACCTGCGACCTTCAGGTTATGAGCCCGTTGCAAGACAACAATCGCCAACAAGCTTCAATATTTTTTATCAATAAAAACAGCATATTACAAAGTTTTCCCTGTTGATCGTTGTTGACGATTATGGGCAAAACTTGATATCAAGTGTGCCTAAATTGTGCCCAGGCACAGGCACACCGTGCCCAACGCCTGACCGGCATGTTGATGTCCTCGCGGATGATCCAAACGCCGACGAAGGACACCAGGCCCAAGGCCACCGGAATGTAGACGCCGGTGTATATGAGCGCGACGATGACGATGACGGACAGGATTCCGACTTCAATACCGCCCATGACCGGTTACTTTGCCCCCGACATTGACCGGCCGCCGGCTAGATAACGCCAGACGAAGACCAGGAACTGCAGCAGAGTGACGGCGCAGCCGATGACGATGATCGTCTTCACCGGCCATACGGGCGCCGTGAAGACGCCTTCGTTGCCGACGTAATAATCGTGGCGGATCGAATCCATAAGCAACGGGACACTGCCGTAAACGATGATGGCCATGAAGACGGCGCCCAGGAGATCGAACGCCGCGCCCATATAGCGGCCGATGTGGGGCTTGCGCATGGCGACCAGATTGAAGAAGCCGTCGGACCGTGTCAGCCGCCCGCGCCGGGTGGCGTCGGCCAACTGCAAAAAGACGATCCCGACCAACGATAGTTCCACCATCTCGATGACACCGTCGATCGGTGCGGCGAACAGGGTGCGCCCGAAGGCATCGGCGTTGATCAACACCATGAGGATGCAGATCCAGGCGGTGCCGAGCGCGTTCATGCCCGACACCAGCCAATTGAAGGCGGAAATGAGAACGCCGCCCTTTGGCGGCGTTCCCGTGGAAACATTCCGAGAGCGGGAATCGGCTCCCGGCATCGGCGTTACTCTTTATCCCACTGGCGCACGATGGGCTGGCCGGCGGCGCGCATAGTGTCCATGTAAGACGTCAGGATGGCCTGGCCGGGGAGCCCCTTCTTTTCCAGGTCGGCGGCCCAGTCCTTGGCGACGTTGGGCATGGTGTTGGCCCATTTCATCCGATCGTCGGCGCTCATCGTGTTAATGGTGCCGCCCATTTTGACGAAGTCCTCGTAGGCCTTGGCCGACTTCTCGGCGGCCAGCTTGGAGACGTGGTCCCGGTAGGCGATGGCGGCGCCCTTGATGGCGTCCTGCACTTCCTTCGGCAGCTTTTTCCAGCGGTCCGCGGTCATGGTTATGGCCTTGGAATTGGCACTGCCGATGTCGGCCCGCAACATATGCGGCGCACCTCCGGCAGTTTGAAGGTGACCACACCCTCGGCCCACAGCATGGCGCCGTCGACGACGCCGGTCTTCAGGTTGTTGTAGTACTTGACGGAGCTGCCGCCGACGCCGGCGGCGCCGAAACCCTGCAGGTAGCGGAGGTTGAGGCCGGCGCCGTTGATCTTCTTGCCCTTAAAGTCGCCGAACGTGGTGATCGGTTCCTTGGAGAAAATCTGGTAGTTGTCGAAAACAGCGAGGTTGGTCAGGTAAACTTGGTTGTACTTCTTCCAGGCAGCCTTGAATTCCGGGTGTTTGTCGACGAGCGTGTCGACGGTGCGTGCGATCAGTCCGGGATCGCTGGTCACGAAGGGCGTCGCGTAGGCGACCATCTGCAACGGCATCTTGTCGGCATGGAACACGGTGGTCACTACGCCGATGTCGCCGAGGCCGCTCTGCAAGCCCTGCAGAACCTTCTTCTTTTTCGTGATCTGTCCCGACCAGGCCTGGTTCCACTTGATCTTGTAATTGCCGGTCTTGGCCAGCCGTTTGTCGATCTCGGGGATGAAGAAGTTGATGAATTCCTTCACCCAGAGAGTCTTCGGCGGATAGCCGTCGACAGCGGTCAGGTTGATGGTTTCGGTCGCCTTGGCTTGCGGCGCCAGAGCGGTCACCGCGATGACCGTCGCCCCAGCGACGATCGGACGCAGTATCGATTTCCTGGTGAGTGACATGATTTCAGCCCCCTGATCCTTGAACCCGGCGCGAAACGCGCATGACGGTTGCGGTCGTTTGTCTTGTTGGTATAAAAATATCAACAATATGGACGCCGTCAAATTATTTTCGATATTTTTTAAAAATGCGAGATATTTTAGATTTGATGCCGAAGGCGTCCTCGACGGATTGGACTGACCGACCGGTTTGGATTTGATAAGGATAGGCGAAGGCATGGGGGACCAAGTCCATGAGCATCGGTGACCGCCAGGAGATCAACGGGGGCACGCTGGCCAGCGATGTCTACGGCCGGCTGCGCCACGACATCCTGAGCGGCGATTTGCCGCCCGGCGAGAAATTGCGGGCCGAGAGTCTCCGCGACCGCTACAGCGTCGGCAACAGCCCGATCCGCGAGGCGTTGAACCGGTTGTCGTCGGACGGCCTCGTGGTGCGTGAGGACCAGAAGGGATTCCACGTGGCCACGGTCAGCCGTTCGGAACTGGCGGAACTGGTACGTACCCGGTGCTGGCTGGAGGAAATCGGATTGCGCCAATCGATCGACGGCGGTGGCACCGAATGGGAGGAGAACCTGGTCCTGGCCTTCCACAGGCTGAGCCGTGTTCCCCGGTCGTCGGACCAACGCACCTACTCGGCCAATCCGGAGTGGGAGACCCTGCACCGCGCCTTCCATATGGCCCTGATCGCGGCCTCCGGGTCACGCTGGCTGGAGAGCTTCTGCAGCCAGCTGAACGACCAGGCCGACCGCTACCGCCAGTTCGCGATGGCGGCCAGTTACCCGAAGCGCAACGAGTTGGATGAACATCAGGGCATCTTCGAGGCGGCCATCGACGGCGATGCCGATGAGGCGGTTAAGCGCCTGCATGCACACTACCGGCGCACGGCCGACATCATCTTGAATTCGGAATCCGACCTGCTGGCCGACTAAAGCTAGCCTCAGAGCCGGTTGATGGTCCACACGTCGGTGACCGTGGAACCGGCCTGGCGTAACACCTTGGAGACCGGACAGAACCGCGGCAGGTCCGCCTTGACCTTGTCGATCAGTTCATCGTCGGCGTCGGTCGTCGCTTCGATCAATACCTGGATGTTGTCGAAGGGCTTGTCGATCTCTTCCTGCAGGGTGACGCCGCGCCGATCGAACTGGGCGACAACGTCGATGTGGAAATCACTGAACTCGACGCCGTGCATGCGGGCCACCTTGTGGGCGATGACGTTGGTGCAGCCGGCCAGGGACGCCATCAGCGTTTCCGTCGGCGCCGGCCCCAGGTTGGTGCCGCCGCGCTCGACCGGCTCGTCGATGGTCAATTCGGCATCGCGGACCAGGACATCGGTCCGCGCATGGGTCGGGCAGCTGCATTCCAGCTTCATGGTGACGACCGTTTTGGCCTTGGGTGTATTCATCGGTATTCTCCAACGGGCGCGGCCGTGAACCGCTCACAAGATCCGGCAGGCCTCGTCGAACGCCAAGCGCGGGAGGCGGCCGAACAGCGCATTTTCTTCGCCGTATCCGACGTTGCACAGGAAGTTCGAACGGACGCTGGTTCCGGCGAAGAAGGCTTCGTCGACGGCGGCGTTGTCGAAACCGGACATGGGGCCGGTGTCCAGGCCCAAGGCCCGGGCGGTCATGATGAAAAAGGCCCCTTGCAGGGAGCCGTTGCGGAAGGCGGCCTCCGCCGCCTTGTTCGGGTCGGCGGCGAACTTCTCCTTGTATTCCGGTTTGTGGGGGAACAGCTTGTCGAAGTTCTCGAAGTACCGGACATCGTAGCCGAGGATGGCGACCACCGGTGCGGCGGCGGTCTTGGCCACGTTGCCGGGCGCCAGGGCCGGTATCAGGCGGACCTTGGCGTCTTTCGAGCGCAGAAACAGGATGCGGGTCGGCTGGCCGTTGTTGGCCGTCGGCGCGAAACTGGCCAGGGCGTAGAGTTCGCGCAACTGCTGATCGGAGACGGGCCGATCCTGCCAATCATTGTGCGAGCGCGCATTGCGGAAAAGCAGGTCCAGGGAATCGTCGTCGAGGCGCACGAGGCGCCGGCGAATACCGCGGATTTCCTCTCCGGCGCGACTGGCAGCCGTGTCCATTCAGGCCTCATCCTCGACAGGGTTGCTGAGCGTGCCGATTCCCTCGATCTCGACCTCGACCCGGTCGCCCGGTTGCATCCACACCGGCGGCGTGCGGGCATAGCCCACGCCGGACGGCGTGCCGGTGGCCAGCAGGTCACCCGGCTCCAGGGTCATCGCCTCGGTGATGACGACGAGCGCCTTGACGACCGGGAACACCATGTCGTCGGTGTTGGTATCTTGCATCACCTGACCGTTGAGCCGGGTCTGCAAGCGGAGCCCGGTGGCACCGGGTGGCACCTCGTCGGCGCTGACGAACTCAGGCCCGAAGGCGCCGGTGTGATCGAAGTTCTTGCCGATGGTCCATTGCGTGGTGCGGCGCTGGTAGTCGCGCAGGGTGGCGTCGTTGAAGACCGCGTAGCCGGCGATGGCGTCCAGCGCCGTTTCACGGTTGGCGCGATGGACGGTCTTGCCGATGACGACCATCAACTCGCCCTCGAAGTCCAGTTTTTCGGACACCGGCGGACGGATGATCGGCTGGCCGTCGCCGACCAGCGACAGGCGCGAGCGCATGAAGATATCGGGGAAGGCCGGCACTTCGGCGCCGCCCTCCTTGGCATGTTCCGCGTAGTTGCGTCCGATGCAGAGGATCTTTGGCGGATCGGGAACCGGCGGCAACAGGGGGAGGCCGTCGAGGGGCAGCCGCGCTTCGCCGCCGGCCGCCTCGGCAGCACGCCCGGCCTCGGCCATGGCCTCCGGGCCGGCTGCCAGCAGGCCGCGCAACGTTCCCGGCAGGTCCGGTGCGGCGATCGACAGGTCGACCACCTGGTCCTCGAGCCGGACGCCGATGGCGCCCCCGCCGTTCTTCTCGTAGGCAACGATACGCATGACTTGATCCCCCGGTTGCGGGCCGTCGTTTGGGTTGCGGCATGGAAAACCGCAAAACGGCTATTGTCAACAATTTATCGAATATATTATTAATTTGATATAAATTTCGATTTATTGTTCCGATGAAGCCAAAGTTCGATGGCGATGCCGGCCCTCCGCAACGGGCTCGGCGCACAAGGGAGAGGGATCATTCGATGGCGGATCAAGCCGTTTCCTGGGCCGACAAGGTCGCCGACGTGCGCTCCAAGGGCGTGCTCGGCATGCAGCTCTATGCAGTGTTCACCGAGCCGGCCGGCGACCTGCAGGCGGTGCTCGACACCATGGGACCGCATCTGGCCTACCAGAAGGAGCTCGAGAAGACAGGCATCCTGTTTGCCGCCGGCCCCTTCGCCGACGACGACGAGACGGTATGGAGCGGTGCCGGCATGGTCATCGTCCGCGCCGAAGACCTCGCCGCCGCCCATGCCATCGCAGCCGCTGATCCCATGCACCAAAGCGGCGCCCGTACCTTCCGAGTGCGGCCGTGGCTGTTGAATGAAGGATCGCTGAGCCTGCGAATCACCTATTCCGACGGTGGACGGACGATCGGCTAGATCGGTCAGGAACCCGATCGCGTCGACTCGCCGGGTACGCCATAGACCGGCGCCCGGGGCGGGTCGAGGGCGCGGGTTACGTAAGCATCGACCTGCGGACCATAGATCCGCCACAGGGCCGCGAGTTCGGCGACGGGGCAGCCTTCGGTCCAATCGACCCTGAGATCGGCGATCGGCCATTCCACCTCGCCGACCAGCTTGAGGCCGGCGGAATGGATGGGGCCGGCTTCGCCACCCGCATCGACGGCGCTTTGCATGGCCGCGAGCAGGCGGTCCGCCAAATGCCCTTAGCCGCTCAGGAACACATCGACCATGGTCTGGGGGATGGTGTCGACGGCGAGCAGGTTGCCGCCGCCGGCCACATCGGGGCCGGATGCTTCGCCGACCGTGCCCAACGCCTTGGTGCCGGAAAAAATGGCCGTCCGGCCGGCGCCATCGACGGCGATCAACTGCCGGTATTCCATATGGGGTGCGTCGGCGGTGACGGATGCGATGGCGTCACCGGCGCTAGCGCCCGCGGCCATCAGGTCGAGCAGGCGCTCGCCCAACCGGGGGTCGGTGACGTTCTGCGACAGCACCGCTCCGACACGGGCCCGCGCGAAGGCGCAGCGCGCCGCCACGGCCGGTGACGACGAGGCGACGGCGACCCCGAACTGGCCACTGTCCGGGCAGCGCGCGGCGATGGAAAAGGTCATGGGGCGCGGTCTTCCTTTCCGTCGTTATCACCACTGAGAAAGGCACTGTTTGAGCGTGATTTTCCGGCAGCGTGCCACCAGGTCGGCGGCGGCGGCTTTTTCTTTCTCGCTGATCACCTTGTCGAGCAGGGCGAGATTGTCTTTGGCACCGCCGGCGCCGCGTTCATCGGCTAGGCTCCACCAGAAATAGGCGCGCGCGTAATCCTGCGGCACGCCTTCGCCCGCGTAATGGATCTTCCCGATCACAAGGGGCGCCGTCGCGTGTCCCTGCAAGGAAGCCCGGACCAGGTAGTTTTCGGCGGTTTCGGGGTCGGGCGCACTTCCCTTGCCCTTGTAAAAGGCCAGCCCGGCGGCGTATTGGGCCAGCATATGCCCTTTTTCGGCGGCCTTCAGAAACCAGCCCAGCGCCTCGACATCGTCTTGCTCGACGGCAATGCCGTCGCGGTAAAACAGCCCCATATCGTACTGGGCTCTCGGATCGTCGTTTACGGCGAGGAAACTGAGCATTTTTAGGGCTCGAGCGTAGTCGCCCCGCTTAAGCGCGTGGTGGCCGAGATGGTAAAAGTCACCGGCGAAGGCGGGGGCGCCCGTCAACAGGCCCAAGGCAATCGCCAACGCCATCAACATTCGTTGCATCGAGGGCTCCCTGAGAGATGGTGACGTCTCGTTTGCTTCATCATAATTCAACTTGGTTAGAAATAGGGAGCGTTCGGTCGTGAACCACCCCTGATTGGGTATTTCACCCCAAAGCGCCGGCGAACGCGACGGTTCGCCAAGCCCGTCGTTTATCCTGTCGCCGATCAAGCCCATCCCGTAGGCTGATCGCCGGACGAACCGAAGATTTTCGATGGGGCAAAGGATCGGGACATGCCCGTTGAAACCACCCACACGCTCGTCGTCGACGGCGGTCAGGCCGGTCTCGCCATGAGCGAGCACTTGGGAAACCACGGCATCCCCCATTTGGTGTTGGAACGGGCCCGGATCGCCGAACGCTGGGATTCGCTGGTCGCCAACGGCCCCGCCTGGCACGACCGGTTTCCGGGCATGGCGTTTTCGGACGTCGACCGCGACGCTTTCGCCTCGAAGGAGGCCGTCGCCGACTATTTCGTCGCCTATGCCGAGAAAATCGCCGCCCCGGTCCGCTGCGGAGTCGAGGTCACGGAAGTGCGCCGCAACGACGGCCGGCCCGGGTTCCGGGCCGAGACGTCCGAGGGCGTCATCGAAGCCCTCAACGTTATCGCCGCCACCGGACCCTTCCAGCGTCCGATCGTCCCGGCCCTCGTTCCCGATGACTCAGGCGTCCCGCAGTTCCATTCCTGCGCCTACCGCAATCCGGACCAGTTACCGGGAGGCGCCGTTTTGGTTGTCGGTGCCGGGTCGTCGGGGGTGCAGATCGCCGAGGAACTCCTGGACTCCGGCCGGCGCGCCTATCTCTCCGTCGGCCCCCACAACCGCCCGCCCAGGCGCTATCGCGGGCTCGATTTCGTCTGGTGGCTGGGGGTGCTGGGCAAATGGGAGGCCCAGTTCGCCGAGCCCGGCAAGGAGCATGTGACCATTGCGGTGAGTGGCGCCGACGGGGGCCATACAGTCTCCGCACCCTCGCCGCCAAGGGCATGACGCTGCTCGGCGTGACACAATCGTATCGGAACGGCGTTCTGGTCTTCGCTCCGGACCTCGCCGACAACATCGCCCGCGGGGATGCCGATTACCTCTCGGTGCTGGACGAAGCGGACGCCTATGCGCTGCGCAATGGCCTCGACCTACCCGACGACCTCGACGCACGCCAGATCGGACCGGAACCGCACTGCGTAACCGATCCGATCCTCAAACTCGACCTGGCCGAGGCCGGCATCACGGCCATTATCTGGGCGACGGGTTATTCGCTCGACTTCGGCTGGCTCAAGGTCGACGCTTTCGACAAGAAGGGGAAGCCGAGGCACCAGCGCGGCATCTCCAGCGAACCCGGCGTCTATTTCCTTGGGCTGCCTTGGCTGTCGCGCCGGGGATCGTCCTTCATCTGGGGCGTCTGGCACGATGCCAAATTCATCGCCGATCAGATCGCCATCCAACGCGACTACATGGGTCACTTCAGGGCGCTAGGGCCTGACGCCAAGGGGCCTTGATCCCAGGCGCCGCCTGGATCGGCGATGACCTTAAATCGCTTCGACCCGCTCCACGCCGCCGACCGGGCCGACCGCCACCTGGGTCGTCGAGCCGTCGAACAGGCGCTCGGCGATGGCGCTGATCGCGTCCCCGTCGACGGCATCGATGTTGCCGACTGTTTCGTCCGCCGGGATCGGCCGGCCGAACAGCGAGATCTGGCGGGCCAGTTGTTCGCAGCGTGACGACGTGCTCTCCAGCGACATCAGGATGCTTGCCTTGAGCTGCGACCGCGCCCGGTCGATCTCGTCCGCGTCGATCCCGTCCTGGGCCTTCTTGATTTCCTCGACGATCAGCGGCACCAGGTCCTTGGCCTCGGAACGCCCGGTACCGGCGTAGATCCCGATCAGCCCGCCGTCCGTGTAGCACGATAGGAACGAATAGATGGCGTAGACGAGGCCGCGCTTCTCGCGGATTTCCTGGAATAGCCGGGATGACATGCCGCCGCCGAACAGCGTAGAGAACACAGAGGCCGCATAGAAGCCGTCGTCGAGATAGGAAATCCCCTCGGTGCCGAGCACCACGTGCACCTGTTCCAGGTCGCGCTCCACGACGTGGAAACCGCCCTGGTAATCGGCATCCTCGCGGTCCGGTTCGCGATGCTCGGGGAGTTCGGTGAAGGCGTCCTCGACCATGCGGACCAGTTCGTCGTGGTCGATCTTGCCGGTCGCCGCCACAACCATGCGCGGTGCCGAATAATGCGCCGCCATGTAATCGAGCAGGACCGCGCGCTCGATGCGCCGGACCAGGTCGGCGGAGCCGAGGACCGGGCGACCCATGGCCTGGTCCGGATAGGCGGTCTCCTGGAAATGGTCGAAGACGATGTCGTCCGGCGTGTCGTGGGCCTGGTGTATTTCCTGGATGATGACGGCGCGCTCGCGGTCGAGCTCTTCCGCCTCCATGGTCGAATGCTGCAGGATGTCGCCGATAAGATCGATGGCCAGGCCGGCGTCCTCCTTGAGGACCTTGGCGTAGTAGGCCGTCTGTTCGCGAGACGTATAGGCGTTGAGGTGGCCGCCGACCGCCTCGATCTCGGCAGCGATGCCATAGGCCGAGCGTCGCCGCGTGCCCTTGAAGGCCATGTGTTCCAGAAGGTGCGAGATGCTGTTGATGTCCGGGTGTTCGTCCCGTGTCCCGGCGTCGACCCAGGCGCCGACGGAGACGGTCTCGACCGAGGCCATGTGATCGCTGACGATGCGAAGCCCATTGCCGAGCGTCGTCACCTCGGCGGTCATGGAGCGAGGCTCCCGGCGGTCTCGCCTTCAAGCGTTTCGGCGACGAAAGCGCCGACGGTGCCCTGGTCATTGGCCAGGACCCGGAACCGTTCTTGGCGCTGGTAAAGGTCGGCCAGGTGATCGGGCAGGCCCGGTTCGACGCCGGCCGCCGCCTTCACCGCTTCCGGGAATTTGGCCGGATGGGCGGTGGCCAGAGCGATCATCGGCACGGATTTGTCGCGGCGCAGGGCCCGGCCGGCGGCGATGCCGACAGCCGAATGGGGGTCGACCAGTTCGCCGGTCTGGCGGTGCAGTTCACCGATAACGGCGCGGGTCTGGTCGTCGTCGAGCCGCGCGCCGGAGAAGACGCTGGTCAGGCCGCGCAGCAAATCCTCGGCGATGGAGAACTGGCCCGCCGCCTGGAAGTCCTCCATCAGGCTCCGCACCCAGGCGCCGTCGCCGTCGAGGATGTCGTGCAGCAGGCGCTCGAAGTTGGACGAGATCTGGATGTCCATGCTTGGGCTTATGGTCGGCACCACGCCCTCCGTCTTCATGGTGCCGGTCTCGAAAAAGCGCGTCAGGATGTCGTTGCGGTTGGAGCCGACGATGAGCTGGTCGACGTCGAGCCCCATCTTGCGGGCCGCATAACCGGCGAAGACGTTGCCGAAGTTGCCGGTCGGCACGGCGAAGGAGACGGGTTTGTCCGGTGCGCCCACCTTCACGGCCGCGAAAAAGTAGTAAACGATCTGCGCCACGATGCGGGCCCAGTTGATGGAGTTGACGGCCGAAAGCTGCCAGCGGTCGCGGAACGGGATGTCGTTGAACAGCCCCTTCACCAGGTTCTGGCAGTCGTCGAAGGTGCCTTCGAGCGCGATGCAGTGCACGTTCGATGACGCCACCGTCGTCATTTGACGGCGCTGCACGTCGGAGACGCGGCCATGGGGGTAGAGGATGAAGATGTCGATGGCATCGCGGTCGCGGCAGGCCTCGATGGCCGCCGACCCGGTGTCGCCCGAGGTGGCGCCGACGATGGTGACGCGGCGCCCTGAGCGCTTGAGCACGAAGTCGAACAGCGGCCCCAGGAACTGCATGGCCTGGTCTTTGAAGGCCAGGGTCGGCCCGTGGAACAGCTCCATGAGGTATTCGTTGTCGCCAATCTCTTTGAGCGGCGCCACGTCCGGGTGGTCGAAATGGGAATAGGCGTCGGAGACGATGGCCTCCAGTTCCCCGTCGGTCAGGCTGCCTTGGACGAAAGGCCGGATGACCTGCACCGCCGTGTCCGCATAGGAGAGCCCCTTCAGGCCCGCGATATCGGCCGCCGAGAACCGGGGCCAGGCCTCCGGTACGTAGAGCCCGCCGTCCCGGGCCAATCCGGTCAGCAGCACCTCGTCGAAGGCGAGCTTCGGGGCCTGGTCTCGGGTGCTGACGTATTTCATGGGGCCGATCCTCTCGGGGCTTCGCTTTCGAGCGCCTTCCCGCGCCTCGCCTTTAACCACCTATACGCCCGCCGCACGGGCGCGGCAAGGACGGGAGAGTGGGGCGCCGCCAGCGGACTCTCCAGGCGGCGCGATTGGATCGGTTTTTCGAAAGGCCTCCGCCGCCGCCTAGTTGACGACGATGCCGACGATGACGGCGACGATCAGGCCGATCATGGCGTAGATCAGGCCCTGGTTGCGCGCCGCGATGGCGTCCAGCTGCGTCTTCAGGGTGCCGACTTCCTCGGTCTGGGCGTTGGCCACCCAGGCGGTGAGGTCGCTGCTCGAGACGACGCCTGCCAGCTTACCGTTGTCGACCAGGGGCAGGTGGCGGATGTGGCGCTCGCTGACGATCTTCATGGCCTCGTCGATGGTCGTCTTCGGCGACACGGTAAAGGGATCCGCGATCATCACGTCGGAAACCGGGGTCTGCTTGGGGTCGAGCCCCTTGAATACGACCCGGGTCACCACGTCGCGCTCGGAAAAGATTCCCTCGATGGTGTCACCCTCGCCGACCAACAGGGCGCCGACCTTGTTCTCGAACATCTGTTCGGCGGCCTCGGAGACCGTTGTTCCCTTCGGCACCATAAAGACGTTCTTGCCCTTGTAGGTGGTGATGACGCTCAACGGGTTCTGCATCGGTCGTTCCCTCCCCGGTTCCGGTGGCCAAGCGATGGCCGATCATAGCCGTGTATGTCACAAAATTTGAAGGGGCTGTCCTAGCTAAGGACGTTTTTGTCTCGAATTCACCCATGTCTTTAATTGGTTAAGCAGTTCCCGGTGATCACCTCCATTGAACCGCCATTCGCACTCCTTTAGGAAC
>Ga0056114_1000464_pt1 | contig 14169 bp, 6 predicted proteins | sample WorMetHERISLAND1_FD_77005 | JGI IMG/M metagenome (GOLD analysis project Ga0056114, IMG submission 77005) | Marine gutless worms symbiont microbial communities from Max Planck institute for Marine Microbiology, Germany - Olavius loisae HERON... ...
CAATAGGCCATATCATTTCTGTGCAAAGAATGAGTACATTGACGGTCAATTCCTAGCCGGCGGCTGTGGCAGTCGACAAAGACAGGTCGCCGATGGGGCCGATGTAGTATTTACAGACACCCCATTAGGCGTTAGTGCTGTGACGATCTTAAAATCGAAATCGAAAATCGCGATTTTTTGTCAAAATCGACCAAAATCGAAATCGTTATATTTGCTAAGTCATATTTTGATTTCGTCATGTGCAACATACGAAATATTAATGATATGTTTCCAGACTTTGCATTAGATTATCACAAATCAACTGTTACAGTTTACTGGTCGATTCAAAATTAAGTTAGATCAGTTCCTCATACCTTACTGTCACAAATCAATGAAATCATCTGATCCCACAAAAATGGATATTTTACTTACTGATTTTTAGTCTGTGCTATATTAGCAAACACATGATTTGCATTGCGTACATACGATGCGTAGTTAAGGAAACCGGACATGAGGCCGTTCTTCACATAATGGCGGGCACGTGAAGTAAACAATAACAAGCACGACATGCTTTTCAAACACAGGTTTATTGTTCGTTTTTCTTCTAAGTTTACGTATATAAACAACACTATATAATCGTTTATTTTGATAAACTATACAAGTTATACAACTGCCAGTTTTCGATGGTTGCGGTATGTTGCCGTTGTGATAACTTTGGGTGACTGGTTCCAAACTGCGTACTCTGTCTATACGGAACACGGAAAAATCAAATAGTATCGAAATCGCGATTTTTCATTCACAATCGAATCGAAATCGATCGTCTGGCTAAAATCTCATATCGTCACAGCACTAATAGGCGTAGGGGACGTTGCCACTTCAATTCTGTCTAATTAACGCCTAAAAGTGGCGATAAATTTGTGTCTGCCTAAAAAGTGAAATCCATGAAATCCACGAAATCCAGTCACTGTTACGAAATCCACTGTCTAATTAACGAAATCCACTGCCTAACAGCGATATCCACCCACCTACTACGAAATCCACCTCTACATAGCCAAAACTAATTAGCAAAATCAACGGCATTCGGCGACGATGAAGGGACACTGGACAGCAGGCCGACATAGTAACACTACGGTATGCAGTGCTGTCAACTCATACTTAAATTCCGTCTTTAGAGTTCACAGACTGGTTGTTCACAGACTGGTTTTTAAGCAGAGTTTATTTCAAAGCCGTGCCACTGATGCAGCGCTGTAAATGCATGTTCTGCCACTGCGCACTGGTAACCATCCTGATGAAGCGGGCCCACTGGTTCTTTGCCATCTACTACGAGAAGCTCTCGCTAGTAAATGGTAAATGGTAAATGGCTCCCTGATTTTATAGAGCGCTTGAAAGCGTCAGCATGGCATCAGCTTTATCTACCGCTCTTACCATTCACCCATGCCAGATCTGAGTCCATCAACGCTGACAGTCTTAAACTCCTTACAGCTCGGAAGAAGGAGTGACGTCACATGGTCAACTAATCATTAATTATGCATAAAAGCAGCACCAAAACATACTTTTATGATAATTATTAGTGTTTAGATGTCGGAAACGTCGGCACTTTTTCCAACATTGGCAAATTCAGCACATCAACCCGCCGATGTGGACTTTGAAAGCGTCAATCATGAGTTACTTTGAAGTTCAGAATTTCAGATCTATTATTTGTGGCTGATCTGATCTTCCCTTCCGTGGCTCCCCCCATCCCCATGCACAGCATTTAATGATGTCGGCATCTAGTCGTCTAATGCTGACAGCTGTTAATGTGGCAGCTCCCCGTCTGTCTGGAGCATAGTTTTAACTGATGATTTAACCAAGGTTGCTGCAATCAATGCTATTTAAGCTTTTTTGCTTCTGCAGCAACTATCTGGAATAGCTTTTGGAAAAATCTAGGACTGCTGTCCTCCTTACTGCAGACATTTGCCAGCTTGAGAGCTGATCTTATATGAAGACCATTGGTTTTCACTGCTTTAGAAATTTTCTCTGTAGATTGTTAGTTGCTGCTCAGCCTTTAGCCTGTATTGCATTGCATCATTATCACTCAGTGTATAAGAATGGACGCTGAACTAAAGATAAGCATTAATTAAGCAATGCTAAATTGGGCTTGCTTCAGCCCATCATCCAGACCAATCTGTATTTGAGCATGAGCAGAACGTGTTGAGTGGCTTGATTGATTGATTGAGCAAGATTTAACGTCCGCTCGACAGAATTTAAATCATTTTGGAGAACCTATTGTCAGGCAGCCTGCAATGAAATACCACATGAATGAAACGGTCTAAGAAGAGGCAAGAAATGATACTGTGTGAAAGCTTTAACTGCTGCACCAGAAAGAGTTAAATACAATTGGCAAAGCTTTAGCCAACAGATTGAAAGATAGTAGTATATGATATGATACAGTGCAGACTGTAGAAACATGTAATGTATGCTGAAATATTCTGTTGTAGATGAAATGCCGTTAAATCAGTGCATTTCTGCTGGAATCTTGCAGTTACTGTTGGTTGCATGCGTTGTGTATGGCTCAAGTGTCATTGATTCTGGTATCAGTCTTAATGTTATCTTAATAAAAACAGCAACATTGATAATTTACTCATTGCATTTGTAGAACAGCACACTGCACTAGTAATGCACTCTTATGTAATTTACCTGCAGTGAGCTTTTTCACTTTCTACAGCAAATATCTTGAATCGCTTTTCAACATATTTGAGACTGCCATCATGCTTGCTGCACACATTTGCATGGAACTTGATGTCTTGTAATTTGAATGTAATTTTTGTTTAAAAATTGGATGATTAATTTATCACTTAATTGAAAACACTAGTAAAAATGCATTCTGTCATAGTTTCTGGTAGCCTGTTCAGTGTTTACTTACTAATGTCTTGGTCTAATACTGTCTAATGGCATTTTATTTAACTAGAACATACACTGTCAAGCACTGTCATACACTGACAAGATAAAGTCATGCAGCCTGTGCTCAGATGATGTCCAGCCAGACTGTTTTGTCAATAGATTGCACTGATTGGGTTCATTGCATTGCATGCACACCCCGATACCGATACACTTTTGTGGTTCACTTTGTGTCCTTGACTGCTCCATAGCTGACCAGATCGTTGGATTAAAATGTTGAATGTCTCGTTAATTATTACTCCTCCATGGGTATATATGCCACTTTCTGCTGTTAGCTGTTACATTGAACTTTTTAGACGTATTGACACTAGTGGCCATGTGGTAGATAGCTGCACTTGTGATCGCGAGGTCGCAGGTTCGAATCCTGCCTGCACCTGTTGTGTACCAACAGTGAACACCATCTCAGCATGCCGTCCCTCTTGGGTTGGTTAATGAGTACCAGTGAAAGCTGGGGAGTAAACGGGCATGTCATGTGATGCACAAGCCCTGTATCCGTGTATGGTTGAGGGCTACAGGAAAAGGAGATAATGCCACCTGTGATATGCCCATGAGGACTTTACTTTACAACACATCCTGGCATGTTCCACCATGTCACATATTTTGAGAGTTGAAGGATGTTTGAAAGATAGTTGCACTTCAGCTAGATGTCGTAGTAGTTCTGTCTCTTGGTACATTCCAGAGACTCAACGTCATGGATACTTGTCCACTGAGTGTCAACCAAGGCCAACTGATACTACCACACTGCACAGCATGTTGTCAATCATGCACGTTAATTTGCCTTCATTAGCTGATGTCAACATAAATCCTATTTAAAACAGGCAGCAATGCATTATACCATAACATATCCAGGCGCGTATTATGATCCTTGCAGTGTTCATTGTTTGTATGTTGTATTAATTTTACAGATAACGACTCTGAAGAACTGAGTGGAAATGTATCATATGTGACTGTCGTAGTGGCAGTCGGTTCACTTGTCAGCAGTTTAACGTTACTTCTTGCATGTGCATTTTGCTGCCCACGACGGCGTGGTGGCAGCAGCTTTCGTACGAAGGTATCTGCCGATTGTTTCCATAACTTACTACTATCTTGCATTCTTGTCCTTATTAATGCATCATATTGGCATCAGCGTCGTACAGGCTTTACACAGGATTTACAGAAAACCATTTTCATGTGTTTTTCTTTCTTTTACAATTCCTAAATTACTCAGTTTGAGTGAAAATTTCATACGCTGTAGAAAAAGATATCTTGGTTGTATATGTCCAAATGTTTTTACGCGCGACAGCATATATGCTATAGCGCATATATGCTATCGCCCGTCCGTTTGTTCGTTTGTCTGTCACACGGGTGGATCATACAAAAACGGTTGAAGTTAGGATTATGAAATTTTCACCATACGGTAGCCATGTTTATCTAGTTTATCGAGAGCAAGTTTCATCCAAAAATTCTGAGCGGGGGCATTAAATGAGGGTGGGGTAGGTAAAATTGGCGATTTTCGACCTTTAAGTCGCCATATCTCCGAAACGGTTCAAGATAGGACTAAAGTTGCTATTGATCAATGTGTACACGCGCTTTCCATTGGTGCCAAAATCAATGACCTTGAGTGATCCCTGACCCGGTTTTCAAAATTGGCGATTTTCGGCCTTTAAGCCACCAATATCTCAAAAACAGTTGAAGTTAGGATTATGAAATTTTCACCATATGGTAGCCCCATCCCTCTGATTTTTGCAGGCTAAGTTTCACCCAGAAATTCTAAGGGGTTCCTCCGAGCAAGGGCGTCAAACAAGGGAGGGGTGGGTAAAAATCATCTGTTTTCTATCTTTAAGCGTGAATATGTCAAAAACAGTAGCAGATACGGCTAAAGTTACAATTAATGACTAATAGGAAGTTACATATGGGCTTTCCATTGACACCAAGATCGATGACCTTGGATGACCTTGAACTGCTGTAAGGTCAAAATCTTTTGGAATTTCGCGACATTTCTTGAGTTTCGGTGGCAATAACAGCTAAACGAAAGGCATTATTAGCATAGTGTAGTACTTTGACCATATTTTTTTTGCGATGGCACCTGAAACAGCTTCAGGAGCAGGATGACTGCTTGTCAAATCCAAAGACTGTGTGTTTTCACAACAATGGAATATGTTGTGTAATAAAATTTAATTGACTGTGTAAAGTGTGCGGCTGTTTGTACAGATGATTTCTATACGGTTTTCGAAATGGTGATTGCCTACACTGTTAAGTCTGTCATTGCATTTTTGTTGTGTAGTATACATCTGACAATCCGGATGTATTTTTCAACGATGTTTCCATTGGCCGGCCTCCAGTCGTTAACTTCCCGATGTACCCACCAGTTGAAACTGCGCCTGATGACGCGTCGGCTCCTGTCTACTTTGAGCCGCTGCCTGACGTCGCGGCGAAGGCTGCTCAGTTGCGCCAGCAGCAGCAAGCGATCACTGCTCCGAATGCGGCTCGACTGCAGCCAAAGATTTCAGTCGTGAATGAGACAGACAGTGGAGGTTACTGTGATGTCGCTGATGCCGAGATCAACCACTGGAGGGATACGGCATACGAACAAGCCAAGCTCGAACGACTGCTAAGTTAGTCCTTGTTATTTTGTGTGTTCCGTGTGCATGCAGCATATCCTAGGATTTAAGTGTTATTATTAGTATGGAACAGTTGATATGAGCAATGAGCATGTCAGCCTGTCAGTATGCCCCAGTGTCTTAGTAGGCTAAGCTGCTGCATGTATTATGTCTGGCCAACTGCCAGCTGGGTTTAACGCTGTTAAGGTTGGATAATTTGGGTCATGATTTTTAGGGCATATGCTGGAGATTAATTTATTGTGTTGGGACATGGAGGGTCGATACTGTTGTCTCTTATAATCTGTTATAGTGGCTCAAAAGTGGTCTTTGGTAAGAGTAAGGCCATACCATCATGACCATGACTTCCAATGAGCCCACTTTGTTAAACGCAGCTTTGGTGCTGTCATCATGTAGACACTATGGGCTGGGCTGCTACTTTCGATGGACTAAATTCTCAAAGAAACAATGCCTTCAGGCTAGGCAGTTTAAATATCTGGTGCAACATCTCTCACACAAATCACATATAACTTGCATCTTGTAGTAATTTAAGTTCTCGGCATTGCAGCAGATTTCTATGTGCATCTCTGCATGGTTTTTATACTCTATGATTATGCGACAGGCTTGCATCTGTCTGTCTGTTGTCTGTAACGTTATGTATTGTGGCTAAATGGTGCGTCCTAGAGCATCAGCTACTAATGACAACCTATAGGAAATGGCATATAAGAAATCAATTGGTATCAAAATGAATGACCCGGACGTTTGTTTAGACGTCGTTTTAGATCGTCTCATAGGCATGCACAGGCCTGTGCCCAGATAACATTGGTCGTTATAATAATCGGACGACTCTTTATGTCAGTGAAAGATAATAAACAAACTTAAATATTGTTACGAATGTAAGAAAAAAGTAGTTTATGATTATTTAATTACAATGTGAGTTAGCGAACTCTGAAGAACTGAAATAAATATACTATTAGCTGTCTTACATTCGAAATACTGAGTGCTAGTGTCATCATGCGGGCGGCGAAGGCATGGTAGTGTAAGGTAAGGGTGGCGGTCTAACTAACTTTTGAAAGGGACGCCGTGTTGTATTATTCAGTGACTGCGGCCAAAATCAATGCGATGTTAATGCGAATAGTGGTGTGATATGGCAGTCACCATGGAACATGTCGAGGTGACTGGAGTTTCATGTGCGCGCAGTATGCTATTTAGCAACAATCGCTAATTACTAGAGTCTGCTGTGAGGCACTACGGTCGGCTATCCTAGTGACAGCTTGGCTTCTTGTTATTGATGTTTCTATGACTTTGCATTTGGTAACATTTATCTTTTCCAACATGTTCATGCTCATGCATAATCATGCATGTTAGTTAACAGCTCTGTAGTTCGTGCATGCTAGCTAGCTTTAACGTATAATTAAACCTGCATTGTGCATGATCTTACTTATTAATGTCGTTATTATTCATATTATATTGCAGGTGGCATTCAGCGAGGTAATTTATTACAATGTTGTTATACATACATTGACTTTTTTTGCTGAATAAACTTTCGTATTTGTTTGTACAGTTTTTGTTTTTACAATTCATTTGTTACTGATTGTCATATATTTCTGATGTAATATTATACTGGTATTTGATAAATGTACAAGAATTTTACTTTATGACCTGTAACATACAATATAATATTGATCATTGTTCATTTGGGACTAGAATGAAGTTGTGTTTATGCTGTAGTATGCCTCACATTCATCTAATCATTGTCCGCTGTGCATGGCCTAATCATTTGGATGTTGTTAATGAATTTTGACAGCAGCACATATTGTTAACTGCATATAATGATGCACTTTTCTCTCATCTGGTGAATATAGTGTTTTATAGCAGAACGTTTGTTTATCTGCTGCAGTGAATGCACGACATCAGTTTCCACGTAGCCAGCTGCAATATATTCGTGAACTCGGAACTGGTTGGTTTGGAAAGGTCAGTAAATATGTCGCTTGTTAAAAATGATTTGTAAACTCTGAATTTAAAAAAAACTTATTGTTTTGCTGTAATTTTGCATTAAAAACAGATGCAGAAGATATTTGTCCTGGTCCCACTTAGACCATGACACTGTAAAAACCATTTTCTCACTTACTTTCAATCGATAGAGTGTCTACTGTTTACATCTATTCACCAGAAATTACAGTGGTTTTAGCAGTAAATCAACATTTACTTTAATTTAAATAGGTTGCATGTTCACTGGAATATTTGTGTTCATGTGTGCAGGACTGGCATGCTTTTGAGTCACCATGTAGTGAGTGTATTTATGATAATAAATCGCATGTCTGAGGAGGATGTGAGTCAGGTTCAGGTTTAGTCCTGTTCATGTGTTGTATTTCCAGGTGCTGCAGGGTGAAGGCAGCGGCATACTTCCTGGCTACAAGAAGACGAAGGTGGTCATTAAGATGCTGAAAGAGGATGCAGATCAGCATGATCAGTTTATTTTTCTGCAGGAAGGATCATCTTACAGGTTGTTCAGCGGCATGTAGTACTGTCCTCTAAAATCTGTCTAATTTACCACGTCCACATACATACGATTGTAGACATTTAGGATGAATTTTACTCATTATTATCACAGTTATAAAATGACAGTAACTGGTACTTTGTTACAAAGCAGTGAACGGTGGTATTTTTTTCAGAAATTGGTCGTCTAGCAGGTCGTTCATTTGTGCTGCTTCGGCAGCGTGATTCACTCAGTGACGCTGCTCTGTCATCTGTCACTACCTTGCTTTCAGAGTCACCTTAAGACATTTCTCTTCTCTCATTACTAACTCATCGAGCATGTTAGAGGTCGTTAGGTGATACCGCACTATATAAATCTACACTTTACTTACTAGCTTACTTACTTATAGTCTAACCTCGTTATCTCGCCCCCTCCCCTCCCCCTGTTATCTTGCCAACCTCGCCTCTTGCCACCAGTTGCTACAGGACGGATTTTCTTCCATGTTATTTACCTTGTTAATTCGCCATCATCGCGTCTCGCCCTCGCCAACTGATGGATTGATAACGACCTGTGTAAACTGCACCCGATATCTCGCCCTTCTCACCTCGTCGTGGCTTCTCCCAGTGTGCCTGCTACAGCGCCTGACAGTGTCTGTCTGTGGGAGCGACAGAGCATGTTCATCTCGTTATCAGTCGGTCACTGAACTGTGGCGCACTGGCCCAGTGTACGGCTGCCTCTACCCCTCGCTATCCCTTGCTTGAAATCGTGCTGCCAGCAGCACTTTTGGGACGTCAATGGCTTGTGACTAACCACACAGAATGGAGAGGGAGGGTGCCAGTCACGGCGTTCATTCGTTCATTCAGCTGGTGTCTGGCTGCAAGTAGTGATGAAGAGGGAGGGAAGATGACGAGGGCTCCGTGTCGACTGTTCACATACTGATGCAGCAGCAGCTGTGGACGTCCTGTTGTGTTACTGTGAACAGTGTGAGCAGGCGACCAGGACGATGTCCAGCCGCTGTGTGCCATTAAACATCCTGCTATAGGCTGCTGACACCTTGGCAGTGGCGGCACAGAAACAACCATTTACTGTATTTTGGACTATTTACACCGTCATATTTGACTGACGAACCCGTATTTCTTGCATAAACTTGGACCCTTGTTGTCTCGCCAAACTCGCCTCTCGTCAAAAAATGGCCTTGGAGCGACTGTGGCGAGATAACGCGGTTAGACTGTACTATTTACTAATTTGTGTCTTCGGTTAATTACTGCATGATGCATGGATCACAAAAGGTCCATTTCTTTTACCCTGTACTGACGTATGTCTGTATATTTGCAGACTGGTAGACAGCCCCAATGTATTGAAGCTGCTTGGACAGTGTGTTGAAACGGCGCCATATCTTACCATCCTTGAGCTATGCTCACAGGTAAATGTATAATTTTCTTTGTCTTTCCTCGTATAATTTGTTTTGTTCAGCCTTTTACTGAACTGGTTGGAGGTTTAATTTACACATGCATTGTCAAATTTCAGTCTTACAATAGGCATTCTTAGTTGCAGATGACACTCTGCTTTAGAGAGCTTGACAGCAACTTTGAATATTTCAAAGTTCATATACAGGTACTTGAATACTTGTCTAAAATGGAAGTTGAATACTGATTAGTAAAAAAAAGACAAAACATTGAGTTTTTTTCTTATTTTCTTCGCTACCAAACTTGTCCAGGCCTTGTGTTATGTGGTTCTGCTGGTCTATAGCATGAATAAATTGGAATGGTTGCAGTGGGAATGGCATCTGGGATGCATGTGACTGGGTTTATTCTCACGCTCACCTGTGTGACTGCTGCAGCCCAGCCAGTCGTTATACAGATTGGATTGTACAGTGGAAGATGTGAGTGAGAGGAGACCATTGACTAACCAAGGACTTGATCACTTCCAGAATTCAGCAAATGTCAAGAATTTGCATTGCCTTGTTGGAGTTTCATGTCTCTTTTGGTTATAAACCTGGGATTATTCTGCTATTACACCCAGCTACTTTGAAGTCTTACAACAGAACTCATCAGTTTGTCCATTGACGTCAAACTCTAGCTGCTGTGAAGTTTTTCAGTTGGTTTATAATCAGAGTGGCTTTGACGCATTTATCTTGTCAGCTTCTTATGTCGTTGCAACCGACTTATTTTTTGGAGGTAATATGCATATACCAGATGGACAGCCCAAATACTCAATTACTTACAAATGCTGCCATTGACTTACATTGTGACTTCTTATGTCTTTATCTAACAGCTATTGTAGCTCTCTGTTTGTGTACTACAGGGTGATCTGAAAACATACTTGCACAATCAGCAGGCAAATGTCGAGTGGCTGGACAATCAGGGACTTCTGTTGAACTTCAGCTGTGACATGGCAGCCGGTCTGCAAGCACTGCATCAGAACAGCTTCATTCATCGGTTTGTTTCTAATGCCAGTTTGCTTTTCTGTGCGATTTTCGAAACAGTCATGTAAATTTTTGGTTAGAATATATACAGTGATAGTCTTATGCAATGCATTTAATTTTCTGTGCCCATGTTTATAGTATAGATGTGTTGTTAATTGATACTGATTGATTTGTTTTGTAAGCGGTAGTTTTTGTCAAAGGATCGCACTGTATGTTTATTGACAGAGACTTTGCAATAAGAAATTGTCTGGTTAGTGCTGATATGACAATCAAAGTTGGTGACTATGGACTCGCTGAAGAACTCTTTAAAGTAAGAGAGTTAATTATGTAATTAATAAAAACTAGTGAAGTTGCCGTTAATGACCTGCAGAGCCTATGCTAAGTTTAGGCAGCTGGTATTTCAGTTAGTCATCTGGTGATTTCCTTGCTTTTTTGGCACGTGGCACTGATAAGGTGAAATTTGGCTACCAAACTGCCAGATATACATGAAATTATTACAACATTGTTTTCAATACATAGAGGAATTTTTTCCTGCAAGGTGATGCAATGTTAATATTCTAATATGCAACATTATAAAGTTTGGCAGCCCTTCAAGTTTTGCTTTGCCTTTGAGATGATGGTTTTCGACTTCTTTTTTCAGTTTTTGCAACTTCTCACACAGAGGTTCTCGGTAAGTATATGGCGTATTAGCTGGAATGCAGTTGCTGATAAATACGAAACTATACCTGGGCTTAGCTGTTACTGAATTTGAGGTCATTTTTGGGTCACTGACAGTTGAGTAGTGCTGACATGTTTGACTACATACTGCTATCATGACGTCACATAATCTTTATTGATTGGTACCAGTGTTAATGACACTGACCTACTTTTTTATGCTGCATGACAGCTGGCAAAATACAAGAGTAAAATAACATTTGTTAAAACTTCTATAAACAAAAAATCGCCTTGTTATCCTATTACAACAGAGATGATTTATTATGTGCGGTTTATTATGTTATGTACAGTTTGTTGCAGTAATTGTCATTGGAGCTGTGTAGAAAGCTTGTGTCGTTTGTTCACAGGATGACTATATGTATGATACAAGTGGCAATGCTATACCAATTCGCTGGTTAGCTCCCGAGTGTGTTGTGATCAGCGGTGATACAGCTGTATCATTGACCAGCATTACGAAGGAGTGTAATCTTTGGTCAGTGAATCGTTTTGACTTTTTGACTGTAACACATACATAGTAGTGTGATATCTGATTCATACCTACATAGATCATAGCAGCAGGATATCTTGTTAGACATAGGCAGAGTCATGTGAGTACTGCCATGTAGTCTGTACTGTAGTTCTGGTTGGTGTTGGCTTAACACGTTCGCTGCCAAGCCCATTTTTCCCTGGATGCTATCCCCGAGTAGGACTTAAGGCCAAAAGAGTTTTGCAAAAGAGCAGAAGAGCTTTGTACTAAAAGTTCTTAAGTCCACCGATGCCAATCCGAAGCCCAGAGCTCACTGCCTCTAAATGCTGCTGAACCCTAACCTAATGTGCACTACTATGCCATATTTCTACACTTACAACCTTGCTGTACTTGTATAAACCTTGCAATGAGCATCATGTGGGTTATCATTGATAGCTTGACTTTGTTGTTACAAGTTTTGTCAGTGACTGATTAGATTTATTACTGAATGCAGGTCATTTGGCATTGCATTGTGGGAAGTATTTACATGTGGAGATGTTCCGTATGGTGATCTTTCAAACGAGAACGTGTTACAGCAAGTCAAAGATGGCTCTGTTCGACCTTTACAGCCTGAGCTTCCCATTGCCAACATAGACCGTCTGTAAGCCACCGCTTGTTTATGGCGTGTTTACACATAACTAGAACGTTTCTCTTGCCTATGTCGTGATATGTATTGTTCTCAATAAAATTATTGTTTTGCATGGTGTACATGTAGTTTAATATGTTGCAGTGACTAAAGTCTAATGTTTATCTGACTTAATTTTTGTGTATTTTTCTGCCAGTGTTATCACTAAAAATGCGTTTCTGTAAAAATGTGTGGGTTCCAGTCTGTAGTCCTGTCCTATGTTTTTTTCAGTTGTCTTTCTCTGCTTCTTGCCAAGAATGAACATTAAGTACAGGATAGACTGTAACAGTAAGCAGCAGTTAATCAGTTTTATTTTGGCAATTTATGCTTGGAAATGTGCAGGCTATTATGGCAAGCATCGCACAGTCATTGTTGCCACATGTGGTTGACTGACGGTTGGTTAGTTTAAAGGTTAAACAATATAGCTCTTTGTGGGAACTACAGGACGCCACTTGCCATATAGGATAACACACCCGACAGGAAGTACTTTGTACTCGCTTAAATTTGCGAGTACACGAGATACCATAATTGTGAATGCGCCCCAGCTAACCTCAGCCGGAAATGCTGGTACTCTATAGCGGTAAGTGTGAAGTTTTGTCCGAGTGTATTTGTTGTGCGGTGTAGGTACCAGCTGATGCAGATGTGTTGGCAAGCGTCGCCTGGAAGTCGTGCGTCGCTACGTGAGCTGCGCATCATGCTACTTCATCTGCACTCGGCGTCACGCGGTGATCCCGATACTGCGTCTTTTGATCTGAAATGGAACCAGCTGATGCCGCGCCAGTTGTTGCCAACTGCAGATGATCCTGCCAGCCATGCCGACGGTTCACCCCGCAGCCATACTGTGGACATAGACCTCGGTACACCTGGTAGCAGCTCAGCTCCGCCAGCCGGCTTTGAGTCCGACTTCGCAGGTCTGAACTCATCTTCCAACCACATCCAGCCAGAAGACCGAGATAACAGCTCAGAGTCTAGTCCAAAGTCTCCAGTGAACGAGATGTCATTAGCGGCCGAGCTCTCGGCATTGGACTCATTTCTAGCGGCCAATGATGACAGCGCTGACATGGGTAACGTGAACGAAAGCACAGAGAACAGCCATGCAGCGGCACAGATCAACGTGCTCGCCGAAGTTCACTGTGAGAAGGCCGAGTCGATGCAGGACGACAGTTTTAATGTACCTTTATCCGAATCGATGGATATTACCGACCAGTTTTCATCACTGAATGCTGATTCGGCCGTGTCACCGGCCGACAGGTATGCGGAATACCTGAAGACCGTCAACACGTCAGTGTCCGATGATGCGGTTGATTTGCTGCCTTCCGAAGCACTAGAAGCGAATGATTGAGAGAATACAGTCAGCGCTGGCCATAACATGCCCTAGCTTAGTTGCTTTTGTCTGTGACATGTTTAGCAACTGTGTGGCCTACCCGTAAGATTTTTCTAGCAGCCCTTGCCTTGCAGTGTCCATTTGCAGTTGTTTCTTTTTAATGTTGTGAACTTGTTGGTAGCCCATGCACTTACCCTACAGTTTGAGGTTGTTCCCCGTGTGGGCTCGCGAGTGTTGTAGAATAAGTCCACCTTGTTTCCTGGCTGAGTGTCGTAAAAGGCGACTAAACTAGGGTAATTTTGTTTTGCTGTTTTGTGTTGTTTGCTTTTTCTGGGTTGTGTTTAGTTTGTGTATTGTCTGTATTTTAAATTTGTCTTCTGTGTAGCCTAATTGTGCTGATGTGCCGTTACTCACTCACAGGTTCTGCGGAGCTCTATTCATGACACTGGCTTTTGTAATGATTTGGCATACGACACATATGCTGTTTGTACCACAGAAGAGATTATATGAGGCATGTCTTTTACTTTTAGTTCTACGAGATTCTCGTAGCTGCTACGCTAGGAGGGGTACCGCGGCGGCAGCCCCACCGCCGTCAGGCCTAGCGA